>ERZ808262.25-NODE-25-length-133954-cov-10.724053_pt1 | contig 133954 bp, 133 predicted proteins | sample MGYA00520895_ERZ808262 | MGnify/ENA primary metagenome ERZ808262 (study PRJEB31516, sample SAMN03275588) | gut metagenome | biome: mammalia-associated habitat; material: feces | host: Papio cynocephalus | place: Kenya | collected 2012-08-02 ...
ATATCGCTTAAAGAAACCGGCGTAACAGCCGTAATCAAATGCTGTTTTTTTACCTTAACGGCAAACAAAGCGACGACACAAAAAGCAAATAAAGAACCGACGGCTGTGGCTTTTTTCGCTCCACCGCTCACTTCTTCGGCAAGATGTAAAACGGCACAGACGGGACAATCTGCTCCCGTGCAGTCGTGTTCGTGATTCTGAGTTATAAAATCCAAAGAAAGCAAAACGGCAACGACAAAAAGAACGGTTAAAAGTATTGCCGTTATTCTACGTCTTTTCGTCATACGCTTATGCCTCCTCATTTTATTTTTTAGATTATTTTTTCGAGCAATTTTCGCAAACGCCCGAAATTACCGTCGCGTTGTCGTTTACGGAAAAACCGTAACTTTTCTTCAAAACCTTTTCAAGTTTATCGCTGTCCGCTTCGCTTAAATGAATTACTCCTCCGCAATTACTGCAAATCAAATGCAGATGACCTTCGCAATGTGCGGTAGGATTTAATCTGTAAATCGACTTGCTTCCGTCTTTTGAAAGTTCTCTCGTGATTTTGCCACTTTCGGTAAGTTTTTCAAGATTGCGATAGACGGTGCTTTTGTTTACGTCGGGTAATAACTTTTCGTAAATCTCATCTGCGGTAAAATAATAAGCGGAAGAGAATACGCTTAAAATCAAATCCCTTTGTTTCGTTTTATATTCTTTCAAGTCGTCTTTTGCTCCGTTTTTGCATATGTTAACATAAAGCTCGTTAGCTTTAACATTTGCAACTGATTTGCATATTATTATAAAGTTTTTTCTAACTTTGTCAAGTGTATTGTGAAAAAAAAATTTAATAAAAATCTAAACGGGGCCATTAAGAGAGTTTTACTCCTATGGGTATAATCTTGCAAGAGTATCCGAAAAAACGTTAAAAACGAATCTGGCGTTATTAACGCCAGACCCAAAAAATTTTTAACTACTAAAAACCGTAGATTTATATAACTTTTTTCTTTCTAAGTGTTGCTCTTAGTTTAATAATTTACTTTTGTTTTTATGGCAAAATTATTCTTCTTCGCCTTCGTCTTCTCCGACGGCGGTAATTGCGACGGTTACTATTTTATCCCCGTCCGTTTTCATAATTCTAACGCCTTTCGTAGTTCTTCCTATCTTTGGAATTTCACTTGCGCCCGTCCTTATAATTACGCCGTTTTCGGTTATTAACATTACGTCTTCTTCGGGTAAAACTTGTTTTAAGTTTACTAAATTTCCCGTTTGTTCGTTAAATTCTCCCGCTTTAATTCCTTTACCCGAACGTCCTTGCAAGCGATAATCTTCTATATCGCTACGTTTACCGTATCCGTATTCGCTTATGGTTAAAATATCGTAACCTTCTTTTACAACTAACATATCGACTATTCTGTCGCCGTCCGATAAGTTCATGGCTTTAACGCCTTGACTGGTTCTACCCGTTTCTCTAATATCGTTTTCGTTGAACCTTATTACTTTTCCGGAGCTTGAAGCAATCATAATTTCTTGCTCTCCGTTAGTCATTTCAACTGCGATAACGTCATCGTCTTCCCTTAACGTGATGGCGATTTTTCCACCCTTTCTTATACTATCGAATTCGGTAAGCGGAGTTTTCTTGATTAAACCTAATTTAGTAGCAATTAAAATGTTGCCGGTAAAACCTTCTTTCCAAGGAATCATAGCCGTAACTTTTTCGTTTTCGTCTAGTTGTAAGAAGTTGACGATAGCCCTGCCCCTTGCGGTTTTTTGAGCTTCCGGAATGTTGTATCCGAAAGAAGTAAATACTTTTCCTTTATTAGTAAAGAACAATACTTGGTCGTGCGTGGAACATACGAACATTTTTTCAACGAAATCTTCTTCTTTGGTCTTGTGCGCCGTTACGCCTCTTCCGCCCCTGTGTTGAGCTTTATATTCCGAAACGGGTAAGCGTTTTACGTAACCTAAATGCGTCATAGAAATAACTACGTCTTCTTTATCAATTAAATCTGCGTCTACAACGCCCGAGAAAGAAGCAATTTCGGTTTTTCTCGGCGAAGGATACTTTTCCTTTAATTCCGTTAAATCTTTTTTAATTATGTCGTAAATTCTCTCTTTTTTAGCGAGAATATCTTGTAAGTCGGCGATGAGTTTATCTAGTTCCGTCAACTCTTCTTGCAACTTTTCTACTTCCATAGAAGTTAAACGTTGCAATCTCATATTCAAAATAGCGTCGGCTTGTCTATCGGATAAGTTAAACTTTTCCATTAAATTAGACATAGCGTCTTGCCTTTCCTTAGAACGTTTTATTACTTCTATTACTTCGTCTATGCTTGCAAGAGCAATTACCAAACCTTTTACTATATGTTCCCTTTCTTGCGTTTTATTTAAGTCGAATTTCGTTCTTCTGGTTATAACGCTTTCTTGATGTTTAATGTATTCGGCAATAATTTGCTTTAAACTTAAAACCTTAGGTTCTCCGTCTACTAACGCTAAGAAATTTATTCCGTTTCCGACTTGTAAGTCCGTGTGTTTGTACAAAGTGTTGAGTACTACCATAGGTTGAGCGTCCTTTTTAAGCTCTATAACTATTCTCATACCCTGTCTGTCGGATTCGTCGTTTATATTGGATATTCCTTCTACTTTCTTTTCTTTTACTAAATCGACAATCTTTTTAATAAGCTCTTGCTTATTTACTTGATAAGGAAGTTCGGTTACGATAATTCTCGTTCTCGTGCCGTTGTTAAATTCTTCCGTATCGCACCTAGCTCTTAAAGTAACGTGTCCTTTACCCGTAGCGTAGGCTTGTTTAATTCCGCTTCTGTCGAGTAATCCGCCCGTAGGATAGTCGGGGGCGGGAATATACTGCATAAGCTCGTCAACCGTAATTTCGGGATTGTCTATTTGCGCCAAAATCCCGTTTACACATTCGGCTAAGTTGTGGGGCGGAATAGCGGTTGCCATACCTACGGCTATACCGTCAGAACCGTTTACCAAAAGGTTAGGATACCTTGACGGAAGAACGCAGGGTTGCATTCTCGTATCGTCAAAGTTAGGATAGAAATCGACGGTGTTTTTATCGATTTCCCTTAACATCTCCAAAGCCATTTTACTCATTCTGGCTTCCGTATACCTATACGCGGCAGCACTGTCGCCGTCTACCGAACCGAAGTTTCCGTGTCCGTCAACCAAAGGAAGATTGATAGAAAAATCTTGCGCAAGTCTTACCAACGCGTCATAAACCGAACTATCGCCGTGCGGATGGTATTTACCTAAAACGTCTCCGACAATGGTAGCGCATTTTCTATACGCTTTGTCGGGCGTTAAGCCTAATTCGTTCATAGAGTAAAGTATTCTTCTATGAACGGGTTTTAAACCGTCCCTTACGTCGGGGATAGCTCTCGATACGTTTACCGCCATTGCGTACGCTATAAACGATTTTTTAAGCTCTTGGTCTACTTCCGTATCCAAAAGTTTAGTTTTTGATAAAGTATTTTTAAACTCCGCCGTCAACGCTTCGCTTGCCGTAGTCTTTTTTAACATTTTTTTCTCCGTTTAATTTATTTTAAATTAGCTCAGTAATGAAAAAGAGTGTAAGTTGAAAATTTAAATTACCTAAAATTTTTTAACTTATACGTTACTCTACGTTTTTGTAAAGTGTAAATAAATATTTAAACTTGCTTACAAACGTTTTAGCCTATACCTTACGCTTCGTTTTCCGTAAGTGTAATAAATATTAAAACTTGTTTACAACTAGTTCGACCTACACCTTACTCCCGTTTACGTAGATTATAATTAAATATTAAAACTTTCTTACAAAGACTTTAACTATACTTACGAATGTCTTTGTGGAACGTAAGTTAAATTTTAAATAAACTTGCCTGTAATTTTTTATTTTTAATTTACGCCCGTTTCCCTTTACGTTTTATATAATTTTTTCGTTAAAGTTAAACTATACATCTAACTCGGTTACGAGTTTTGCATTTTGCTCTATAAACTTTCTACGAAGTTCGGGCTCGTCCCCCATAAGCATACTAAACGTGTTGTCCGCTTGAACGGCGTCCGCCACGCTGACTTTAAGTAAAGTTCTGCTAGCAGGGTCCATAGTCGTTTCCCAAAGTTGTTCGGGGTTCATTTCACCCAAACCTTTATATCTTTGAATATCGACTTTTCCGTTTTGAGCTATAAAATCTTCTAATTCCTTATCCGAATACAAATAAGTTTCTTGCTTGCCCTTAGACGCTTTGTAAAGCGGTGGTTGAGCGATATATACGTGACCTTGTTCTACCAACGGGCGCATATACCTGAAAAAGAAAGTTAAAAGCAAAATTCTTATGTGGCTTCCGTCTACGTCCGCGTCGGTCATAATAATAATTCTGTCGTATCTGATTTTGGAAATATCGAATTCTTCTAACATTCCACCGCCAAACGCAGTTATCATGCTTTTAATTTCTTCGTTTTCCAAAACTCTGTTTTGTCTTGTCTTTTCTACGTTTAATATTTTACCCCTTAGCGGTAAAATAGCTTGGAAACGCCTATCTCTTCCTTGTTTTGCGCTTCCGCCTGCCGAATCTCCTTCGACTAGGAATATTTCGCATAGCTCTGCGTTTTTCTCCGAACAGTCCGCTAGTTTTCCCGGTAACGACACGCTTTCAAACGCGCCTTTTCTGGTTGCTTCTCTCGCCTTTCTTGCGGCTTCCCTTGCGTTTCTTGCCGTTAAACATTTTCCGATAAGTTCTTTCGCGCTTTGCGGGTTACAATCTAAAAAGTCGGCAAATCCTTCCGTCATCGCTTTGGTTACGATAGCTCTCATCTCGCTGTTTCCGAGTTTGGTTTTGGTTTGACCTTCGAACTGCGGTTCGGGCAGTTTTACGCTGATTACAGCCGTAATGCCTTCTCTGACGTCTTCGCCTTGCAATTTATCGTCTTCTTTTATAAGGTTAAGCCTTTTTGCCGTATCGTTTATAATCTTCGTTAAGGCATTTTTAAAACCGTCTACGTGCGTTCCGCCTTCTTCGGTGTTAATATTGTTGGCAAACGCAAAAACTTGCTCGTTATAGCCGTCGTTATACTGAATTGCAATTTCTACTATGTCTTTATCGTAAACTTTTTCAAAATAGAATACTTGCGGAAATACCGTAACTTTGTTGGAGTTTAAATCTTCTACGAAATGTTTAATTCCGCCTTCGTAACAAAATTCGTCCCTTCTTTCCTTTCCTTCTCTCTTGTCTTCTATGTTTATTTTAAGACCCTTATTTAGATACGCAAGCTCCCTTAAACGAACTTTTAAAGTGTCGTACTTAAACTCGGTCGTTTCAAAAATTTCCGCGTCGGGCATAAATGTAACTTTCGTTCCCGTTTTGTCGGACGCGCCTATATCTTGCAACTCTCTTTGCGGTATTCCCCTATTGTAAATTTGTTTAAAGTGTCTTCCCTTTTGGAAAACTTCTACTTCTAGCCATTCCGATAAAGCGTTTACTACCGATAAGCCTACCCCGTGGAGTCCGCCCGATATTTGATATCCCCCTCCGCCAAACTTTCCGCCTGCGTGTAATTTCGTAAGAACTACTTGTACAGCCGATACTTTTTCCGTATGGTGGATATCCGTAGGTATTCCCCTTCCGTTATCTATTACCGTACAAGAACCGTCGCCGTTTATTATTACGTCTATTTCGGTACAATAACCCGCAAGAGCTTCGTCTATCGAATTATCTACTATTTCGTGAACCAGATGATGCAATCCCCTTTCGTCCGTAGAACCGATGTACATTCCCGGTCTTTTACGAACAGGGTCAAGCCCTTCTAAAACTTGAATCTGACTTTCACCGTACTGTTGTTCGACTTTGTTTAAGTTAGACATATTTTACTCCTTGTTTTTAGCTTTTATTTTTTAACTGAAAAGTTTATTTTTCTTTATATTACGATATAAGTATATTATATAATAAAATAAGGGGATTGTAAAGAAAAATCGCAAAATAATTTCTTACTTTGCGATTTTAATATTATTTTAAAATTTAATTTTCCGTATACTCTGTTTTTTGCTTTTCAAAATTTATAAGTTTTTCTTCCATTTTGGCAAGTCCCTTAAAAAATTCGACGTTTTTTAGCTTATTGCATTGATTTTTTATCAGCTTTGCCCATTCGGTTTCTTTGGTGTAAACCCTATAATAATAATTTATTCTCATATCGGTAAAAGAGTTTTCGGTTAAAGAATTTAAAACTTCTTCTTTATCTTTATCGACTTCTTCTTTTAAACCCATAATAACCGCCAAGAAAAACTTTTCTTTTTTAACCCTTTCATGTATAGCTCCGCTTGTTCTGGTCGTTAAATCTTTTGAATAAACGTAAGCTCTTTCTATTTTGGAAGAATCTATCAGCTTTAAAAGTTTTATCAGTTCCACCGCTTGCGAATATTCTCCGCAAGATACGTATATTGACTGCTCGGGAATTTGAGCCGGCGAGAGCCCGTTATACAAATAAGATTGTATTACCGCTAGCGACATCGCCGATTTATATTTTTCCTTACCTTTTAAAAGTCCGAAAAGTAAAGCTCCGTCGCCGTTATCAGCCAAAGGAATTAGGTTGATAATCAACGTATAGGCGGTTATTTCACTTGCCACAAAGAAAAAGTAAAAAGCGTTTCCGCCGATTATACAACCTAAAAGTACGCAAATTATCAAATACAAAAAAACGAATAGATTTCCGCCGATAGTAAGCTTAATTAAATCCGAACCCGCATTTTCCGTAACGGTTGAAACCATAGATATTTCGCCCGATTCGATAGGACTACAAAATCCGAATTTTATTTTGCCGTTTTTTCTATAAAGTTTAAAACACAAAACTTTTCCTTCCACGAAGACCATTTTACAAATTTTACCGACGATAAAATGTCCCAGTTCGTGAAAAAAAGCAGAAAGAATGTAATGACAAATAAAACCGAGCGTAATAAATAACGCGAACTTTTTTCCTAAAATAGCGAGTACTAAAAATACAGCGAAAAAGGCTATGTTCAAAAAATATAAAACCAACGATATTATTTTTTTACATTTTCCGTTTTCCATATTAAATACCCTTCTAAATTATCGCTCGTACTAACCGTTACTTTAAAAATATCCGCTTTTAGCATTATGTTTTTTAAAATTAACGCTCCGTACTTTAATACCGTTGCCCTACGCTTGTCCACGCAATATTTTTTGCATATTTCTTCGCAACTTACGCTTATTTCTTTTAAAGCGTATTCTAAATTTTCCCTATCTATTTTAAAGCCGTTTACTTTATCGTCCGAATACGTTTTTAAATTTAACAAAACGCCTGCAAGCGACGTTGCCGTACCGCCCACGGCGTAAAAAAAGCTTTTAGGAATATTTCCGTACTCAGATATTTTATTATCTAAAATGTTTTGAGCTTTTTCTAAATTATCTTCGCTTTGATTATACAATACGACTGCGCCTAAATCTAACGAATGAGAATAGCTAATATCATCGGTTTTCACGATTATTTCGCTACTCCCCCCGCCTATGTCTATTACACCGCCGTTTACGCCTCGCAATACGCCCGTAAGAGCAATTTCGGCTTCTTGTTCGCCTGACAAGACGTCTATTTTTACACCCGTTAGTTTTAATGTTTCTTCAACAAATTCATTTCCGTTTAAAGAATTTCTTACCCCCGCCGTTGCGAACGCGTATATAGGATAATTATAGACCTTTGCTTCTTTTACAAAATCGTTTATCGCCACTTGCGTCCTTTGCATAGAATCTTGCGACAACAATCCGTCCTTTTTGCCAAGACACATTTGACTAACGGTAGACTTTTTAAATAAAATTTTTCCGTCCGCTACTAACATATAACGGACGGAATTAGAACCTATATCTATAACGGAAGCGTTATACTTTTTAGTAAAATTCTCCATTACGATTTTTTCCTTAACCCGAGCTCCCTAGCTCTTTCTTCTATCGTTTCGTCTAAAAGCCATCTCTCTATTTCGTCTTCCGTATTGTTTTTTTGCTCTTGTAAAAGCGATATTTCTTTTTCAAGCCTAGACAGTTCTCTTTTTCTTACGCCTATTCTTATCGCTTGATATATTGCTATACTCAAAAACAATACTAACATTACTATTGCAATCGACACCGCCGACTTTAACGCCCTTTCTCTTTTTTCGTTTGTCATTATTTTTTACCTTTTTAGTTAGTTTTATTTTTTTTATAATAAAATTATAACTTTTATTTACAAAAAAAGCAACGACTTTGTGAAAACTTTTAACGTAAAAGAAAAATCCTATTACTACTCCTACGCATAGATATAACCTTAAATTAGGAAAACTTAATTTTACAGAATAATATAGAAATAAAACCGATAAACATGCGAAAAACAAAAAATCTCTTACGCCGTTTATTATTTGATTTTTAAACGCAAACGTTAAAACGTAAAAAATTTCGTATATTACTCCGCTTATTATCCCAAACGCCACGCATAAGAGAAAAAAGTTTATTTGATTAAACGTAACAAACACTATTTAACCAACCTTTTAAAGAAATTTCCTGCGGTTTTATTTTGGTAAATAACTCTATTTATTTCTCCGTCAGCCATAAAATTTCCAGATTGTTTTTGAAAATTTACAACCTTTAAATTTTGCCCGTAAATTATTATTCTTTTGCCGTTTACAAGTTTTAATCTTATTTCCTTATCGGAAAATCCGTCTACCTCCCCGACGGCGGTTGCCGACAATCTTTTTTGATTTTCAATTGTTAAAGTATGTTCTCCCATAAAAACGCCTCCTTTTACATTATATTAGAAAAACGCCTTTTAAAGAACAAAAAAACTTGCTTAAATTAAGCAAGCTTTTTTTATTATATTTTTACAAGCGAAGCGCTTGCGATAGACTGTCCTACGCGTTTTGATTTTTCGTCGGGAAGTATTAAATCTATTTCTAAATTAAATTCTTCTTTTAAAACTTTTTTAGCGTTGTCTACTATTATTTGTCCCGCTCTGCCCGACACTACTCTCCCCATTATAAGTAGGTGCTTCATGCCGTAGAACTTGTGATAAAACGGCAACGTATAACCTAAGAAAATTCCTATATTTTCGTAAATTTCTTCGGCTAATTTATCGCCTTTTTCAAGTAATGACTGAACTAACGATAATTTCTCCGCTTTGGTTAGTTTTTCGTCGAATTTTTTACCCGCGTTTTCGTAAAGCCTGATAACTGCGTCTTGAGAAAAATATTTACACCCTACGCCTTTATCCGTACTCCATTCGTCTACTTCCGCGTTTTCGTTTAAATCTACGGGGCAAAAAGCAAGTTCGCTAATCCAACCGTTTATATCGCCTTTTTCGTTGATATAACCTACGGCTTCGCTTGTTCCCATAGCCATTCCCATAACGGATTTTAAACCTAAACTCATACTGCCCGCTAAAGCGGTAATATCGCCGTCGTTGGCAACCGCGTAAGGTACGTTAGGAAAAGTTTTTTCTATTACGTTTACAAACGCCTTTTGGCACTTTTCTAAGCAATTCGTTTTATCTACACCCAAAAACAAGCTGGAAACCATTAAACAGTCGTCTATTATAACGCCTGCGCTGGAAACGCCTATGGCGTCTACCTTGCCTAAATGACTTTTAGCTTTATTTAAACCTTTTTCTATCATTTCGTAATGATAATCGGGATTAGTTTGCGTTTTGGGATTCCAAACAATTTCTTCGCTGTAAATCGCTTGCCCGTCAACTACGGCGCAAATTTTAAAATCGCTTCCCCCGGCGTCGAACCCGATACGGTTTCCGTATGTGTGTCCGCCCAAACTTACGGGGTTTTCTTTTGAAATAAAAGTTTCGTCGGAATATATTACTTCGAAATCTTTTAGATAACAAGTAGACATAAACTCGTTATCAAACGCTCTTTCCCCGGTTTTGGAATAAGCTCGTTTAAGTTTTTCGTATAAAACGGGCGAACCTTTAACAAAAATTTTATACCCGCCGACTATCCATAAAACGGCTTTCACCATCCTTTCGACTATTCTATAATTTTCTTCGTCAGCGACCCCGTCGGGATAAACGGGCATACTGAAAACATAGTTATATCCTTTATTTCTTTCAACACATACCGAAACGCTTGCGTTTGAACCAAAAGATTTAACCTTTTTTATAAAGTCGTTATATTCGACAATTATGGGTTTAAAATTTTTGTCTAACGTCGGAATAAATTTCATTTTCACCTTTTATTTGGAATGAATTCTTTTTAATTCTTCGATAGGTAATTTAGGTTTTCTGTCAATTGTTAAAAGTCCGTTAATTTCTTGCATTACGTCCGTTAATTGAGTTACGCAGAATCCGCTTATGCTCTTACATGCGTAAATTCCGTCCGTAGTGTCTTCGTAACGTTTTAAGTATTGTTCTACGGTGGTAACTCTATCGCCGTATCCCCACGCTTCTTTTTCTCCGCCCGAAAACGCTATTCCCGCATATTCCGACAAAATTACAGGTTGACCTTCGTAATGATAGCCGTTTGCAAATACTTGACGGTTTGACCTAGATTGACTTACGCTGTTAGCGCATCTTTCCTCTATATTGCCGTATTTTCTTACCATTTCGCTTCCGCAAGAAGCATAATCGTGTATGGTAACTATATCGCTCTTCGTATGTTCCCAACCGTCGTTAGAAATAACGAATTTTGTTTGATCTAACGCTTTTACAAGATAATAAGCGGATAACGTAAACGCTTGTTGTTTTTTATCGTCTAAAACGTGCATTATACCCCAACTTTCGTTAAAGCATACCCACGTCATAATGGACGGATGCGATTTATATTGACGAACTATTTCTAACCATTCGTCCATAACCCTTTCTACTTCTTCGTCTCTAAATTCGTAAGGAGAAGGCATTTCGCACCATGCGTATAACCCCATTACGTCGCAGTAATAGTAAAATCTTTCGTCTTCTATCTTTTGATGTTTTCTTACGCCGTTAAATCCCATTTCTTTCATTAAGCGTACGTCTTGTATAATTTCTTCGTCGCTCTTAGGCGTTAAATCGCTATCAGGAAAATATCCTTGGTCTAAAACCATACGGAAATAAACGGGGTCGTTATTTACAAGTATTTCTTGTCCCCTTGTCGTATATCTTGAAATAGCAGTATAAGAACCTATCTCGTCTATTATTTTTCCGTTTTTCTTTAATAAAATCTCTACGTCGTATAAATTAGGAGAATGATGATACCACCATTGTACTCCCCACCAATCTTTGGTGTTTAATAAATTTAACGTGAGTTTATCTATTTTTTGTACGATTTTCTTTTCGACGGACGCAATTTTTTGCCCCCTGAAAGAAGCCGAAATTTCTATGGATAAATCTTCCGAAATATTAGCGACTTCGTATTCGAAAATAACCGCGTCTTCGCAAAAAGACGAAGAAGAAGTTAAAGTTTTAACGTAACTTAAAGACACTTCTTCCGCCCAAACGGTTTTCCAAATACCCGTAGTGTCGGTATACCAACAGCCGTAATTTTCGTCCGCGCAACGTTGTTTTCCACGCGGTTGATATCTATCGTAACTGTCTTCGCACTTTACTACTATTATATTCTCAGATTTTAAAAAGTTCGTAATATCGAAAGAAAATCTAGTGTAAGCTCCTCTATGCGTTCCGACGAGTTCTCCGTTTACATACACTTTGGTTACGTAGTCTGCCCCTTCGAAATTAAGTATCAATCTTTTCCCGCTTTTTTTGGAATATGATAATTTTTTTAGATACCAAACGTTTTCACAGGGCTTTTGTTCGTTAATTCCGCTAGCCTTTGTCTGATAAACGTAAGGAACGATTATTTTTTTGTCGAAAGAAGTTTTTTTATACCATTTTTCTTTATCTCCTACGTTTTCGTAGTCGAACGCAAAGTCCCATTCTCCGTTTAAGTTAATGAAACTTTTTCTGACCATTTGCGGTCTTGGATAGTTGTCGATATGACATTTAGGTAAGTTTAATTGTTGCATAATTCCTCCGTATTTTATACGTTTATTATTATATAAGGCGAATCGACGTAATACTTGCCGTCGCCTACGCATTTTATTTTAATTTCTCCATGGTAATCGTCCGGATAAAAAAGACAATTTACCGTTAAAGATATAACTTTGTTTGCATAAGCTATTTCGTAACTATCGGCTTTTAAACAAATTTCCCATTCTAAATATCCTTGCTTATTTTCGGTTATTTTGGGTTCGGGTAATTGATACGGCACGATTTTCTCTTTACAAGAAGCAAAGATTATTACAAAAATCAGCGTAATGCAAACTAATAACTTTTTCATTTCTTATTCTTTAATTGTTCTAATTCTTTAACGAACGCCGAAATGTCCGCAAATTGACGATAAACGGAAGCAAACCTAACGTAAGCTACTTCGTCTAAGTCTTTTAAAGCTTCCATAACCATTTCGCCTATTTGTTTAGTCGTTACTTCTTGCTCCAAAGAATTATATAATTTCTTTTGAATATCTTCTACGATTTTATCTATTTTGTACATCGGAACGGGACGCTTTTCGCAAGCTTTTACTATTCCGTTTTTAATTTTCGTGGGCGAAAAAGCTTGTCTTACTCCGTTACCCTTTACTACGAGTAACGGCGTAATTTCTATCGTTTCATAAGTCGTGAAACGCTTACCGCAATTCGTACATTCTCTCCTTCTTCTAATAGACGCTCCGTCTTCCGCCGAACGAGAGTCGATAACCTTGCTGTCAATACAACCGCAATAAATACACTTCATATATTCTCCTAGGTATTAAAATTTTAATTTAAAACAAAATAATTATATGGTTATGTTTATTTTCGTAAGAATTTTATGTATAGTTTACGTCGTTGCCGTAAACGTTTACTCTTTTTTACTTTTACGCAATCAAAAAAAGTCTGCCGAAGAAGGCGAAAAACGCATTAACGACGTCCGACTTTACGTTACCGCAATTTTAGGCGGCGGTTTAGGCGTTTACGTTGGAATGTTTTGTATGAAATATAGGTTAAACAACTTTTTTTTAATGGTTTTAATGCCGATATTCATTTGCGCAACCGCCTTTTTAGTGGTTTTCGGATTTATAAACGATTTCGGTTTTAACTTTTAATTTCGTTTTTATTTTAAGCAATTTAGCATAAATAAAAATTTCCTAACGACCCTTTTATTATTATAACAAATAATTACGCCCATTTCAAGCGTTTTTTTCTTTTCGTTATCTTAAAAAAGGTATTTTTTTGACATTTAAAAATTTTAAATTTATTTTTAAGTAGTTATAACGATTTTTTCAATTAAAAGGCGGACTTTTTCCCAAAAAGTCCGCCTAATATAATGCTAAATCAAATTTTTATGAAAGTAAAAAGTTTAGGTTTTTATGAAATTATTTCTTTAAAGTTATTATTTATTCGTCTACGTCGGAAACTGCTATCGTGGTGCTGTCTTTAGGGGCGTCTAATTTAACCAAAACGGTATCTTTACCTATTTTATCCACGCAAGAAAGTTTTATTAAAAATTTATTTCCGCCCATAAACCTGCCTTCTTTAATTATAATACCGACAACCACACCTTGCGGATATGTAAAACTTACGTCGCAAACCCTACCTAATTGTTTACCGTCCGTAACGTTGATAACTGTTTTTTTCTTTAAATCACAAACGGTGAATTCCATATCTTTATCCTTTATTAAAATATATTAAAATTATTTTTAAATATTCTTAAAATTACGGTTTACGCATTAAATATAGAAAAACATATTGCTTTAACGTAAAAAACGCAAAGGATTTAACCTTTGCGTTTAACATGTTAAAAACTTTTTATTTTTTTCTATTTACGTAAGACGTATGCAAAACTTCGTGAGCCTTATGACTACCCGGTTTTTCAAACATTTCTTTGTAAACTGCGTCTACCGCGGTGGATTTATGAGATTTTCTCGCTTCACAATTTTTATCTATATCGTACAAAACGGAAGCTCTTTTTTCTCTGTAATCTACGTTTCTTCTAGTGTACGCGTCAAGTATAGGTTGACCGCCACCGTTTATACATCCGCCCGGACAGCACATAATTTCTACGAATTGATAATCGGCTTTTCCGTCCCTTATTTCTTCGCAAATTTTTCTTGCGTTGGTAAGTCCGCTTGCAACGGCAACCTTAACTTCTTTATCGCCGACTTTGTATGCGGACTTTTTAATTCCTTCCATACCCCTTACTTCTTCGTATTCGATTTCTTCAAGGTCAGAACCCGAAACTACGTCCGCAACCGTACGGAGAGCCGCTTCCATAACTCCGCCCGAACTTCCGAAGATTACGCCTGCGCCCGTATATAATCCGAGTGGCATATCGTATTCTCCGTCGGGTAAGTCGTTAAAGATAATTCCCATACTCTTAATGGCTCTTGCAAGTTCTCTCGTAGTTAAAACCGCGTCTACGTCGGGATAGCCCGAAGCAGACTGATCGGCTCTTAACTTTTCAAACTTTTTAGCGGTACAAGGCATTACGGATACCACGTAAATATTTTTGGGGTCTATACCTAATTTTTCCGCATAAAACGTTTTTACTACCGCCCCGAACATTTGTTGCGGAGATTTACAAGTAGAAAGGTTAGGAATAAGTTCGGGAAAAACACCTTCTAAATACTTAATCCAACCGGGAGAACAAGAAGTTATCATAGGTAAAGTCCCGTTGTTAGAAAGTCTGCCTAACAATTCCGTTCCTTCTTCTAAAATAGTAAGGTCTGCGGCAAAGTTTACGTCGAAAACGTAATTAAAGCCCATTAAACGCAACGCTTGAACCATTTTACCTTCTACGTTAGTTCCGATAGGATAGCCGAATTCTTCGCCTAATCCCGCCCTTACGGAAGGAGCCGCGCCTACTACTACGACTTTTTCGGGGTCAGCCAAAGCGTTAAGAACGTTATCAACTTCGCTTCTTTCACTTAACGCGCCTACGGGGCAAACGTTTATACATTGTCCGCACGCTACGCATTTGGTATCCGATAAAGGCTCTTCGAACGCGCACGCAACGTGAGTGGAAAATCCCCTTTTAACCGTTTCGATAACGCCTACGTCCGACACTTTTTGACAAGTAGCTACGCATCTTCTACATAAAATACATTTATCGTTATCTCTTACTAAATAAGACGTAGAATCGTCTTGTTCGTATTCGTTAGTTACTCCGCTGAACGCCCCGAATTCGCAACCGTAATCTTTTGCAAGAGTTTGTAATTCGCACTTCCCGTCCCTTACGCAAGAAAGACATTCTTTTTTATGGTCGGACATAATGAGTTCTAACGTGGTTTTTCTTTCTTTTCTGATTTTAGGAGTGTTAGTAAATACTTCCATTCCTTCGTTTACGGGATATACGCAAGCGGCAACGTTGCTTCTTGCACCTTTAACTTCTACGACGCATATACGGCAAGCGCCTATTTCGTTAATTCCCTTCATATAGCAAAGGGTAGGAACGTTAATTCCGATAGACTTAGCCGCCTCTAAAATAGTCGTCCCTTCGGGTACGCTTACTGAAATATTGTTTATTTTTAAATTAACCATATCTTTCTCCTTAGCCTCTTTTTATAGCGCCAAACTTACAATTAACCATACAAACTCCGCATTTTATGCATTTAGTAACGTCTATTACGTGGAGCTCTCTTACCTTTCCGTTAATTGCGTTTACGGGACAATTTCTTGCACATAGCGTACAACCTTTACATATTTCCTCGATTATAGTATACCTTATAAGTCTTTTACATACTCCTGCGGGACAAACTTTGTCTTTAACGTGAGCTATATATTCGTCTTTAAAATAACGCAACGTCGAAAGTACGGGGTTAGGAGCGGTTTGACCGAGTCCGCAAAGAGAATTGTTTTTAATATAGTAACAAAGCTCTTCCATTTTGTCTAAATCGTCCATTGTAGCCGTTCCTTCCGTAACTTTGGTAAGCATTTCTAGCAATCTCTTGTTACCTATACGGCAAGGAGTACATTTTCCACAACTTTCGTCAACGGTAAATTCTAGGAAGAATTTAGCTATATCGACCATACAGTTGTCTTCGTCCATAACGATAAGTCCGCCCGAACCCATCATAGAACCGATTTGCATTAAAGAATCGTAGTCGATGGCTACGTCTAATTTTTCAGCGGGAATACATCCGCCCGAAGGTCCGCCCGTTTGAGCCGCTTTGAACTTTTTGCCGTGAGGGATACCACCGCCGATTTCGTAAACGATTTCCCTTAAAGTAGTACCCATAGGAACTTCTAATAAGCCCGTATGTTTGATTTTTCCGCCGATTGCGAAAACCTTAGTTCCCTTACTTCTTTCCGTTCCGATTTGAGTAAACCAATCCGCGCCCTTTAAAATAATTTGGCAAATATTAGCGTAAGTTTCTACATTGTTTAAAAGCGTAGGTTTACGGAACAATCCGCAGTTTGCGGGGAACGGCGGACGGGGACGCGGTTCGCCCCTATGACCTTCTATAGAAGTCATTAAAGCGGTTTCTTCTCCGCAAACGAACGCGCCTGCGCCTAAACGCAATTCTATATCGAAATCGAACCCTAACCCGAAAATGTTTTTACCGAGTAAACCCATTTCCCTAGCTTGCTTAATTGCAATATTTAACCTGTCGACCGCAACGGGATATTCCGCTCTGACGTAAATGTAACCTTGTTTTGCGCCTATCGTGTAGCCGGCTATCGCCATAGCTTCTAATACGGCGTGGGGGTCGCCCTCTAAAACCGAACGGTCCATAAACGCGCCCGGGTCGCCTTCGTCGGCGTTACAAAGAACGTATTTTACGTCGCCCTTTGCCATTTTAGTGAACATCCACTTTTTACCCGTGGGGAATCCTGCTCCGCCACGACCCCTTAATCCCGATTTTAAAATTTCGTCTACTACTTGGTCGGGCGTCATTTCGGTTAAAACTTTATATAAAGCTTGATAACCGTCCCTTGCGATATATTCTTCTATAACTTCGGGGTTGATTATTCCCGAATTATGTAACGCTATTCTTAATTGTTTTTTATAAAAGTCCGTTTCAGTATAAGATTTTATGCTTCCGTCTTCGTTTACGGTTTCTTCGTAAAGATATTCTTTAACGGGACGACCGTTTTTAAAGTGTTCTTCTACGATTTTGGTTATATATTCGGGTTGTACTTTTGCGTAAAACGCACCTTCGGGATAAACTATCATAATAGGTCCTAACGCGCAAAGACCGAAACAGCCGACCATATGAATATCGACTTTATCGCTTAACCCTTGTCTTGCGACTTCTTCCTTCATTTGATTCATCATTTCAAGGGATTTTCCGGAAGAACAACCCGTACCTCCACATACGAGTACGGTATATTTACTTGCTACCCCGTGCGAAATTCTGGCGTGCATTTCGGGAGCTAATCTATCTTTAATTTCGTTTAAAGTTTTTATATCCATTTTTAGCCTTCCTTCTTGTATTTTTCAATGATTTCCACAACGCTGTCAGGCGTTACCCTGCCGTAAACTTCTCCGTTAATCGTCATAACGGGAGCAAGTCCGCAACAACCTACGCAACGGGTTGCGTCAAGCGAAAACATTTTATCGGGAGTTACTTCCCCGCCCGAAATTCCTAGAATTTCATGTAATTTATTGTAAACGTCGCCCGAACCTTTAACGTAACAAGCCGTTCCCAAACAAATTCCTATTTGATATTTTCCTTTTGGATATAACGAGAATTGCGAATAAAACGTCGCTACTCCGTAAACTTGCGCCAACGATAATCCGAGTTCGTCGGCAATTATCTGCTGTACTTCCTTAGGTAAATATCCGTAAATAGCTTGCGCCCTTTGCAACGCCATAATCGTCGAACCTTCTACGTTTTTGAGTTCGGCTAGCATAGAACGAAGTTGAGCTTCTTGCTCCTTCGTACCGTCGAAAGGTATTACAATTTTTTCTTTCATAAATCCTCCAAATGTTATAGAATCAAAAATTAAATTCCACTGTCCAAAATTTATTTTAACATATTACGATTATCCCGTCAATAGATATATATAAAAAAATATATATGACGATATTACATTTTATATATTTGAACGAGATTTTTTTTCATATTTTTTTTTAAAAAAAAATCTAAGAAAAAACAGAGAATTTATAAAAAACCGCTTTAAAACGCGTTTACGCCGACGGCTTTTTGCCGTCGGCGTAAATAAAAAATAGAATTTAATTATTTTAAAAAAAGCGATTTGATATGGTATGCACCCCATAAGTTGAGCAAAGAAGAAAACTTTTGGTTACGCATCAATTTTATCGACCTTAATTTTTATTGCTGTGAATAGGCGCAGGAATTCTTCCCCCGCGAGCGATAAATTTATCCGCCCCGAAAGAATTTATTTTTATTACGGGAGCTCCGCCCAAAAGTCCGCCGAATTCTACCCTTTCACCGACTTTTTTACCTACCGCAGGAATAACTCTTACGGCAGTAGTTTTGTTATTGACAACGCCTATAGCGCATTCGTCCGCAATTATAGCCGAAATTGCGCTTGCGGAAGTATCTCCGGGGATTGCTATCATATCTAAACCTACCGAGCAAACGCACGTCATAGCTTCTAGTTTTTCTATGCTTAAAGCACCCCTTTCTACTGCGCTAATCATACCTGCGTCTTCGCTTACGGGAATAAACGCGCCCGATAATCCGCCAACGTGAGAACAAGCCATAACTCCGCCCTTTTTAACCGCGTCGTTTAAAAGAGCTAAGCACGCCGTCGTTCCGTGAGCACCCACGCTTTCTAACCCCATAGCTTCTAAAACGGAAGCCACGCTGTCGCCTACCGCAGGAGTGGGAGCTAACGATAAATCTACTATGCCGAATTTTGCGTTTAATCTTTTAGCCGCTTCTTTGGCGATTAACATACCTACTCTCGTAATTTTAAAAGCAGTTTTTTTAACGATTTCCGCCACGTCCGTAAGACTTGCGTTTTCGGGCAAGTCTTTTATAGCTTTTTCTACTACTCCCGGTCCGCTTACGCCTACGTTTACCGTACATTCGCCTTCGCCGATTCCGCACATCGCGCCCGCCATAAAGGGATTGTCTTCTACGGAATTTGCAAACACTACGAGCTTTGCGCAACCTATACTGTTCCTGTCGGCGGTAATTTCAGCGGTCTTTTTAACTATTTCGCCCATTTGTTTTACGGCGTCCATATTTATTCCCGCTTTCGTAGAAGCTACGTTTACCGAACAACAAAGTTTATTGGTTTCGGCAAGTACTTGCGGAATGGTTTGTAAAAATCTTTGTTCCGCATTCGTAATTCCCTTTTGCAAAAGCGCGGAATATCCGCCTATAAAATCTACGCCCGTTTCTAGCGCGACTTTGTCAAGAGTTCTCGCAATTTCTACGTACGCCCCGCTAGAAGCACCTATTACCGAAATAGGAGTAACCGATATTCTTTTATTTACGATGGGAATACCGAATTCTAACCCTATTTCGTTACCGATTGCGACTAATTTACCCGCAAGCCTTGTGAGCTTGTCGTAAATTTTGCGACAGGTTTTTTCTCCGTCGTCCGAAATGCAATCGAATAAACTCACCGCAAGAGTTATAGTCCTTACGTCGAGATTTTGCATAGATATCATATTTATAGTTTCAAGTATTTCGTTTTTTGCTATCATATTAAACCTTAAATTCTGTGCATTGCGTTAAATATTTCTTCTCTTTGAAGTCTTATCGACAAACCTAATTTTTTGCCCATTTCTTCAAAATGCTTTTCAATTTCGGCAAAATGAACTTCCGCTTTATTAAAATCTACCAAAGCTATCATTACGAAATATCCTTGCATTAGCGTTTGAGAAATATCTTCTATATTTCCGCCTATTTCGCTTAAATACGCGCTTACTTTAGCTATAATTCCTACGTTGTCTTTTCCTATAACGCTTACTATTGCTTTCACGTTTATTCTCCTTTTAAAAATCTCGTGGATTTTTTATTAGCTTACATTCTAAATAATATCTTTTTTCTTCCGCTTCCCCCATTGAAAAACTTTTTCTAGTTAAAATTTTTCTTTGAGAAATATAAGAAAATAAATCTTCTTTTTTTAGTTTAGGCATAAAAACCGCCACCGAATTATTGCCCGCAACTTCGATTGCGTGATTTTTGCCGTGAACGTAATCTTGTATAACTCCGCTTTTTTTAACGAATTTATCTATCGCTTTTTGAATATCGGATATTGCTTGAGGCGAAGATGACGAACAATTTATTTTATAAAAATTACCGCGATAGTATAGTTCGGTTTTGCTTTCCCCTAAAACTTCTTTTCGCATAAATTCTATAAAGTTTTCGCCTGAGTTTTTAACCACCCTATGTATAGGCTCGAAAACGATACCGTCGTCGTAAAGATTTTCAACTTCGCATAAGCAATACCTTGCAGGATGATTTTCCCTTTCGCGTTCGGATAAATTTTTCTTTATTTTTTCCCAACAAAGTTTTGCCGTAGCTATAGAATGATTTCCGTCCCCTACGGCAAACGTAAAAGAATTTCCGTTATCCGTTTTAGTTTTTTCTATCAAATCGACTAAGCTTTCGTCATCAACCAAATATCCTTCTATTTCTCCGCCGTTAGAATTTAATTTTCCGCCGTAAAGCTTTTTTAGAGTATCCCTTTTTGCATATAAAGGCTCTATTACGCTTTTCTTTTTATCGTCTATTAAAAGTATCGCGTGCGGTAATTCCAAAACTGCATTTTCCCTGATTTCCACCCTGACAGGCAATCTTTCGGGAACGGTTGCTTCCGTAGCTCTGACTTCTAAAAAGTCGTTAAAGTCGTACTCGTCTAAATCGATAGAAATTACAAGACCTAATCTCTTTCTGCCGTAAGCGGTTTTTCTAACGGTTAAAACAAAACCTTTTTCTTTAACGAAAATTCCGCTACGATAATATTTTACCATAGTGGAATTTATGTTTTTAATTCTCTCTTGTTGATTTTGACCTATGTAAATTTCGGGATAAATTATTCGTAAAGTGGAAATATCTCCGCAAAAAGAATCTAGTTTTTCCCAGTAATCTTTTTGCGAAGTAAATTGGTCGCACGCAATGACCGACCATTTTTCAAGGTCGATTTTATCGTTTGGAAAAAGTATTTCGGGCATGCGTATCAACATAAATTCATCCTTTTTGTCTTTTCGTTTTTAATGCTTTAAAATTTTATTAAAATTTATAAACTTTTTTAATTCCGTCCGCGTTATAATCGGTAAGTTCGGATACCCCCATAAGTACCGCGCCCATACCTTTTTTATCTCCGCTAACGTATTTTTCGGCTTTAAACGCTTTTGCGATATTTTCCGCCGTTTGTTTCGCACTATCGAACAAAACTAAAATTTTGTGAGCGTAATTTCCGTCTAAAACAACTTTGGGATAATTTACGGAATTTACGATATTTCCGTTTTCTATGAAATCTACTATTTCTTTTGCAACCATAACCGCGCAGTTATCTTCCGCTTCTTCCGTAGAAGCCCCTAAATGCGGTATGCAAACTATGTTCTTTTTATTTAACAAATCAGCAACGGGGAAATCGCAAATATATTTAGATACTTTTCCGCTTTCGCAAGCGCTGATAATATCGGAATTTACCACTATTTCTCCACGACTGAAATTTAACACTTTAACGCCGTCTTTCATTTTTTCGATAGCGTCTTTATTTATCATTCCCCTAGTAGAATCGTTTAGCGGAACGTGGAAAGTAATATAATCGGCTAACCCGTATAATTCTTCGGGAGTTGCAACGACTTTTATTCCGTCCGTTTCTTTAACGAACGGGTCGTAACCTACTACTTCCATTCCCAACGCTTTCGCGCTGTCGGCAACTTTTCTTCCTATTGCGCCAAGACCAAAAATTCCCAAAGTTTTCCCTAAAATTTCACAGCCCGCAAAAGCTTTTTTGCCTTTTTCTACTTGTTCGGCAACGGTTTTTTCCCCGTCCGATAAAGTATTTGCCCAAGCTATCCCTTCCGATATGGAACGACTTGCCAAAAATAATGCGGAAATTACTAATTCTTTAACCGCGTTTGCGTTTGCGCCCGGCGTGTTAAATACTACTACCCCGCGTTTTGCATATTCGTCGCAAGGAATATTATTTGTGCCTGCGCCTGCCCTACCTACGCATTTTACGCTTTCGGGTAAATCATAACCTTGCATTTTAAAACTACGCAAAATTATAGCTTCGGGATTTTCACTTTTGTCTACCATTTGGTATTTGTCTGCAAAAACCGTTTTAACAAGCGGACTTATTTCGTTTAATTTTAATACGTCTTTCATTTTTATCTCCGTTATGCGTTTTCTTTTTCGAATTTAGCCATAAATTCTATAAGCTTGTCTACGCCTTCTTCGGGCATTGCGTTGTAAATAGACGCTCTCATTCCCCCGACGAGTCTGTGTCCTTTTATGGAACAGAATCCGTTTTCTCCCGCTTCTTTAATAAACTTAGCGTCTTTTTCGGGGTCGCCTGTTACAAACGTTACGTTCATTATAGAACGGTCTTCTTTATTTACGCTGTTTTTAAATAATTTGGAATTATCGATAAAGTCGTAAAGCTTTTTAGCTTTTCTTTCGTTGATTTTTTCCATAGCTTCAACCCCGCCCAAAGCTTTTAATCTGCGGAATACGAGCATTGCGATATAAATGGGGAAACAAGGCGGAGTATTGTATAAACTTCCGTTACTTGCTTGCGTGCTCCATTTTAAAATGGTGGGAACGTTTTTCATAACGTTTGCGCTGTCGTCTACCAAAGATTTTTTAGCGATTACTATCGTAACTCCTGCGGGAGCAATATTTTTTTGCGCCCCTGCGTAAATTACTCCGAATTTACTTACGTCTATTTTTCTCGATAAAATATCGCTGGACATATCCGCAACGAGCGGAACTTTTACTTCGGGAAACTTAGTATATCTCGTTCCGAAAATAGTGTTATTCGAAGTAATATGTAGGTAAGACGCGTCTTCCCTTACGTCGAATTCCTTAGGAATATATGTATAAACCGCTTCTTTAGAAGAACACGCTATATGAGCGTCTATTCCCATAGTAACGGCTTCTTGATACGCTTTGTTTGCAAAGTTACCCGTTATGGCGTAGTCGGCTTTTCCCGTTTTTCCGCACAAGTTCATTACAACTTCCGCAAATTGTTGACTTGCCCCGCCTTGCACAAACATAACGTAATAATCGTCGGGAATATTCATTAATTCTCTTAACAAACTCTCCGCTTCTTGAATTACCTTATCGAAAGTTTTTGTTCTATGACTCATTTCGGTAATACTCATACCCGAATTATCGTAGTCAAGCAAATCTCTTTGAGCTTCTTCTAAAACTTCGAGCGGTAACATAGACGGACCCGCCGAAAAATTATATACTCTTTTCATCTAACACCCTCCGAACCGTCAACCTATACTTATTTAGACGGTTGACGAGTTTTTATAATGATTATTTCTTAAACCTGTTTATTATATCACAATTTTACTTTAAAATAAAGCATTTTCTTTAAAATTTATATAGTATTTATATAGATTTATATAAAATTTATATATGGACAAAAGAAAAACCGTAAAAGTTTTGGTCTTTTACGATTTTTTATATTTAATGTTGTATAGCACCGCTTGAATTTTACTTAGATTATAAAATTTTACCTTTGACGAAACCGTAACTATATCGTGTAAATAGAAGAAAAAATACACTACCGAAAACGGAATTACTATAACCATAAAAAGTATTATCCCGTCATTTAGGTCTATGGGAATAAACAAATAGCACAAAATTAAAATTAAAAAATACGCGAGTTTAAAAATCCCCGTTTTTACGTCGTTTAAATAAAATCTATCTAACCCGAAAAACCCAAAAAAACTAAGTAATTTCGCTTTTTTTACACTTTTAAAATTTAACGTACTAAATTCGCTGAAATATTCGTCATTCGTTTCTTGTAAACGCTTTTCCAAAGAACGAATATTTACGCTTTCGACGTTTTTTGAAAATTCTTTCGTTAAATAGTTTATCTTTTCTCTTTCCATATTTACCACTTAAACGGAGTTACCTGATAAACGTAATAGTTAAGCCAATTACTGTATAATAAATTAGCGTCGCTAGCCCATTTATTTTCGACTTTTGTTTTTTCGGAATTTAAAAAGTAGTTTTTAGGCGGTTTAGGATTTATACCTTTCGCCAAATCCCTTTCGTATTCTTTTTTAAGGGTATCCGCGTCGTATTCGAAATGCCCCGTAACGAAAATATATTTATTGTCGTTAGATTTTATGATTGACGCTCCTGCCGTTTTAGAATAAGATAAAACGCTTAATTTATCGCATTTTTTTAATTCCTGCATTTTAACGGTAGTATATCTCGAATGCGGAATAAAAAACCTATCGTCAAACCCCTTTAAAAGCGGTTCGAAAGGTTTAAGTTTGGTATGTCTATAAATTCCAGATAACTTTTCCTTTAAACGATATTTTTTTATGCCGTATAAATAGTAAAGCCCCGCTTGCGCTCCCCAACAAATAAGCATTGTAGAAGTAACGTTGGTTTTTGTAAAATCCAAAATTTCCTTTAATTCTTCCCAGTAATCTACCTGTTCGAACTCTAATTGTTCTACGGGCGCGCCCGTTATAATCATTCCGTCAAAGCGTTTATCTTTTACTTGGTCGAAAGTCGTGTAAAACTTTTCTAAATGCGCCAGCGACGTATTTTTACTTTTGTGAAATTTCGGTTGTAAAAAAGTTACGTTTACTTGCAAGGGCGTATTAGACAACATTCTGAGTAATTGCGTTTCGGTTTCAAGCTTTGAGGGCATTAAATTTAAAATCGCAATCTCTATGGGGCGAATATCCTGCGAACTCGCCCTTTCTTCGTTCATAACGAATATGTTTTCCGCTTGCAAAGTTTTGTATGCGGGTATGTCTTGCTTAATTAAAATCGGCATTAAATTTTCTCCAAAGCTTGCCTAATGTCGGCAATTATGTCTTCCGCGTCTTCTATTCCGACGGACAATCTTAAAAGATTGGGCAAAATTCCGCAATCTATTAAAGCTTGGTCGGATAACTGTCTATGCGTGGTGGACGCGGGATGTAAAATACAGCTTCTTACATCCGCAACGTGAGTTTCTATTCCTATCATCTTTAACGCTTCCATAAATTTAACCGCGTTATGTTTGTTGCCACTAAGACCGAAACTCATCATTCCGCCTTGTCCGTTAGGTAAATATTTTTTAGCTAAATCGTGGTATTTATCGTTTGGTAACGACGGGTGTTTTACCCATTCGACTTTATCTTGTTCCGCTAAAAACTTAGCTACTTTTTTAGCGTTTTCGGAATGTTTTACCATTCTTAGTCCTAACGTTTCGCAACCTAAGTTGGTTAAAAACGCGTTTTGCGGACTCATCATCGCGCCTAAATCTCTCATAATTTGCGCCCTACACTTAGTGCCGAATGCTGTTTTTCCTAAATCGGCGTATATAAGTCCGTGATAGCTTTCGTCGGGCTCGTTAAAATCTTTATAACGAGCATTTCCTTTAAAATCGAAATTTCCTCCGTCTATTACCGCTCCGCCCAACGCAACGGCGTGTCCGTCTATATATTTAGAAGTAGAATAACAAATAACGTTTGCTCCTAATTCGAACGGACGGCACAGCGCCCCCGTTACCAACGTGTTGTCTACCGCAAACAATACCTTATGTTTTTTAGCTATTCTCGCAATTTTATCGAAATCCAAAACTACGATTGACGGATTAGCCAACGTTTCCGTAAAAATTATTTTGGTATTATCGTCTACTAATTTATCTATGTTTTCTTCCGTGTCGTCGGGATTAAAAAATCTTGTTTCAATTCCTAACTTTCTTAACGTTACGTCGAAAAGATTAAAAGTCCCGCCGTAAACCGCCGAAGAAGACACTATATTATCTCCTGCATGGCACACGGTTAGTACGGCAAACAACGTAGCGCTCATTCCCGAAGACGTGCATATAGCGCAACTTCCGCCTTCTAACGCCGTAAGTTTGTTCTCTAAAACGGCAACGGTGGGATTTGCAAGCCTTGTATAAAAATATCCGTCGGCTTTTAAGTCGAATAAATCAGCCATATCGCCCGCTTTTTCATATAAAAAAGTCGTGCTTTGAACTATCGGCGTTACTCTCGCTTCGCCTTGTTTTGGCTTATATCCTTCTTGAACGCATATCGTGTTTATATTTTTCATTCTTGCTCCTTAACTGCATATAATTCGGCTAAAAAAGTTAAAAAATCCGAGACTTTTATCTCGGCTTTTATTATATCACGAAAAAAATTCGTTTGCAATTTTTTTAATTAAGTTTTATATATTCGTAAGCTTTTAATATCGGTTTAGATAAAAACGATACGGTAAAAAGCGCGGAAATAGTTTGCGTAGTCATTATCGGAAGCGAAGAATAAAAATAAGCGTATGTCGCTTTTTTACTCATCTTTAAATATAACGGCGTAATTATATTGTCTATCATCGTAAAACATACCGTTAAAACACAAGCGGTTAAAACAAATATTAAAAACTTCCACCAAATAGTTAAATCTTTTTTAAAAACCTTTCCTATAACGCCGTAACATACCGCAAGTAAATTATAGTAGATTAAATATAGTATTATTACCGTCGGATAAAAACCGAATACCAAACATCTTAAAAGCGAAAAAAGCGTCATAACTATCACACCCCTTGCTAAGCCGAAATAAAAACAAAAACATACGGATAACACCGTTACTATTTCTACCCCCGCAATTCCGCTTAAAGCAAGTTGTCCGCCTATTAAAAGAGCACAATATACGCCTAGTAGCGTAAGCTCTTTACACGTTTTCATCAGCCTATCGTATAAACGAACAAAATTATATCTCCGTCCGCAATAGCTTGTTGAGAAACCCCGTAGGACGCGTAATCTCCGTTTATATACAACGCCCAGTAAGAATTGTTTTTAGCCCAACTTGCCGTTTCGCCGTTTATAGTTTCTACAAAAAAACCGTAACCGCTATCGCTTCCGCCGTAAGAAAAATCGGCGTATAAATCGCTACATTTTTTCATGGCGTCCAAAACGTAATAACCTTCCGTTTCAAGAAAATAACTATCCGTTTTACGTTCCAAAGAACCGTAGTCTACTTTTATCGCCACGGTCTTAACCCCTTCGTGAGTATCGTTAGGATTTTTACACGCCAAAGAAAAAACCGAGCAAAATATAATTGACAAACCAATAAATAAAGATAATAGCTTTTTCATAACTTTCTCCGTTTTTTGTTTTTTCTATTATAATTAAACGTTTAAACTTTGTCAATTAAAAGCTTTGTCGATTATATATTTAAGCGTAAAAACTCACGTTTTTACGCTTAAATTTGAATATACTAAAACTCTTTATAAATTCTAAGACTATTTTACGATTTTCATAGAAAATCAATAAACTACGGCGTCCGTTAAAGTAGAATATTCGCTAACTGAACTCGGCGAAAAAATGAAACCTGTTATAAACGCCCTTACCGAATGGGGCAACGTTTACAAACAGGAATATCAAAAAAATATTTAATTTTAAAAATATAATTTTTTATAGATTTTTTTTACTTTTATTACTCTTTTATAATAATTTACGCTTTCTTTGTACGGAAAATCACCACCCGAAGAAAGCCATTTTTTTACCACGCCTTCCCCTGCGTTGTAGGCGTATAAAACGTGTTGTTCGTTTTTAAATTTTTCAAATAAATAGGATAAATATTTAACGCCAAACCGAATATTATCGGAAGGGTTAAATAAATCGTAATCGTCTTCGCCAAGCATATCCGCAACGAAATTCGCGGTAGACGGCATTAGTTGCATAAGTCCTTTCGCCCCTGCGGAAGAAACTGCCTTTTTATTAAAAGAACTTTCGCAATAAATTACGGCGTACACAAGGCTACGCTCTACGTTGTAGGCTTCTGCATATTTTTTTATCGTTTTTTTATACCTATAAGGATAATTTATTACGACGGTTAAAACTATAAATAAAAATGCTACCGTCCATATTAAAATTACTTTTGATATTTTTCGCATAGCGTAAGCACCTGTTTTTCCAGCGAAGGCAAATCTTCGTCGTTATATATAACAGTATGCTTAATTTTTGAATTTATAACGTATTCCTTTTGACTGTTTATCTTTTTTAAGGCAAACTCCTTGTCAATTCCGTCCCTTTTTTTTAACGCGTTCACTTGCTTTGTTAAATCACGTTTAACAAGCCAAACTTCGTTAAAATAAAGCTCGGGATTAGTTATATCAGCAAGAAGCGGAATTTCGCAAAAATACACTTCGTCGCCGTAAGTTAAGCTTAGTAATTTTTGCATTACTTTTTCGTGCGTAATTTTATTTAACAACGTTCTTTTACTTTGGTCGTTAAATATAATTTTGCTTACGCTTTTTTTATCAAGTAAAATTTTATCGCCGTTTTTTATAGGATTTATTCCAAGTTTTTCTGAAATTTCAAGCACAAAATCAGCGTTGTTTAAAATAAGTTCGTTATAAATTTCGTCAGCAGAAAAAACTTTACAACCATTACGTTTTAAAATATTGCAAACTTCGGTTTTACCCGAACCTATTTTGCCTGTAATTGCTATTCTCATTTTACTTCGTACCAATTATTTCCGCTATTTACGTCCGCTTCCAGTTTTACGGAAGTAAGCGGAATACTTTCCATTTCTTCTTTTAAAATTTTCTCTACTATTTGCATTTCTTCTTTGGGACAATCGACTACTAATTCGTCGTGAATTTGCAAAACTAACTTTGCTTTTAAATTTTCTTTTTGAAGTCTTGAAAAAACTTTAATCATTGCAAGTTTTATTATATCCGCGCTACTGCCCTGCAACGGCATGTTCATAGACGCTCTTTCCCCAAACGCCCTTAAATTTTTATCGGGCGAATTTATTTCTTTAATATAACGCTTTCTACCCATAAAAGTTTTAACGTAACCGTTTTTTCTGGCGTATTCCACGTTAGATTCCATATACGCTTTAACTTCGGGATAATGTTCGAAATATTTATCTATATAATTTTGAGCAGATTTAGTGGAAATTTTTAAGTTTTCGCCAAGTCCGAATCCGCTTATACCGTAAACTATTCCGAAATTTACTGCTTTTGCGCTACGCCTTTCTTCGCTCGTTACGCTTTCAACGGGTTTATTAAAAACTCTGCTTGCAGTAAGAGCGTGTATATCCACTCCGTCCGAAAACGCTTTTATTAAAGCTTTACAGCCCGAAAAATCCGCAAGCAACCTTAACTCTATTTGAGAATAATCGCTACTTACAATACAACCGTTTTCGAAACGCGAAATAAAAGCTTTTCTCAATTCTTTGCCTTCTTCGCTACGAACGGGAATGTTTTGCAAATTCGGTTCCGAACTGGAAAGTCTTCCCGTAGACGTTAATGTTTGATTAAAAGTAGTATGAATTATATCACCGCTTTTTTTAACTATTTCTATCATGGCGTCTATATAAGTGCTTTTTAATTTAGCGACTTTTCTATATTCCAAAATCAACGCGACTAACGGATGAGCGTCCGCAAGTTTTTCCAAAACTTCCGCTTTTGTGGAATATCCGCCCGTTTTTAGTTTTTTTCCGCCCTTTAAACCTAATTTTACAAACAATAAATCGGACAACTGTTTGGGCGAATTTACGTTTATTTCACTGCCCGTGTAAGTATAAATTTCGTTAAGAAGATTTTTTAATTTTTCGTTGTAAGAAACGGACATTTTATTTAAACAATTTTCGTCTACTTTAAACCCGACGTTTTCCATTTCGTACAACACGTCGCACAAAGGAAGTTCCATATCGTAATATAGCTTTTCCATATCTTGCGTTTTAAGTTCTTGTTTTAAAGTTTTACAAATTTCGTTTAACGCGTATGCGGGAAAATCGGGCGAATAAGAATATTCTTCGCATAAGCCGTTTATGGTAAGTTCTCTTCCCGTAAACGCCGTTAAATATTTCAAAATAGAAACGTCGTCGCAAAAACAATTTATTTTAATACCGTATTTTTCTAAATGTCTTCTGGTTTTTTTCTTATCTAAAAGTACGCATTTTTTTTCGGAAGCAAAATAGTCTTTAAAGATAACACTTACGTCTTCTGGCGAAATGCCTTCGTCCAAAAAGTTTTGCGTAAATGCAATTTCGTATTCTTTTTCGCCGTTGTAAAAATTTATTTTATCATCGAAAACAAAACTTACGAAATCGCTTTTTTCAAGAATTTCTTTAGCTTTCCCGCTATCGGTTAAAATAATTTTTTCAATTTCGGTTTTCTTTTCTTCCTCGCCCGATAAATCGAAATTTAATTTTTTTAATATATTTAAAAATCCTAGTTTTATAAACAAACGTTTAGCTTGTTCACCTAGCGGTTTTATTTCTAAACTTTCTAACGGTAACTCTAAGGGCATACTATCGCAAATGGTAGCTAACTTTTTAGATAAAAACGCGCTTTCTTTGCCGTTTTCTACCTTTTCTTTAAGCTTACCTTTTAATTCGTCCGTATGCTTATAAAGATTTTCAATAGAAGAATAAGTTGAAATTAAACTCAAGGCAGTTTTTTCTCCTACGCCTTCTATACCCTTTATATTGTCGGACTGGTCGCCCATACAAGCTTTTAAATCTATTACCTGTTGCGGTTCAACCCCGTATTTTTCTTTAAAATTGTTTACGTCGTAAACGTCCGTTTCGGTAATTCCGCGTTTTGTAAAATATACGCTAGTATGCCCGTCCACTAACTGAAAAGCGTCCCTATCGCCCGTAAAAATGGCGGTTGATAAAGAAATTTGCTTTGCGTAGCTTCCTATAATATCGTCGGCTTCAAACCCGGCTTTTTCATAGTGCGCTATTCCCATTGCGTCTAAAACTTCTTTTAAAAGCGGAATTTGTACGGCAAGTTCCGTCGGCATAGGTCTTCTGCCCGCCTTGTATCCGGCGTATTCCTTGTGCCTAAAAGTAGGCTCTTTTCTGTCGAACGCAACTAATAAATATTTTGGCGACAAATCCTTTTCTATTTTGAACAGCATATTCAAAAAAGCGTAAACGGCGTTCGTGGGCGTGCCGTCGGGCGAAGTAAGCAAAGGCGTTGCGTAAAACGCCCTGTTTATTAAGCTGTTTCCGTCTATTAAAACAAGTTCCATTTTTACTCCGTGAGCGATTAAACAGTTCGCTATTTATGATAGGTAAATTAAATTTTCTTTAATTCGGCATTATTAGTAACACGAAAAGATATTCTGCTATATAGTAAAATCTGTTTTCGAAAAAATATTCGGCTAGTTTAGCATTACCTAGCTAGCCGAAAAAGCTTTTAAAGCGTTATACCGAAAATATTTGCAATACTATTTAAAACGTTTTCGTTTTCGGAAGTTTTTCTTTCCGTTAATAGTCCTTTAATTTTTTCTTTATCGCCTACGGTTATGTTGCTTATTTTATAACCGCTTTGATTTACTTTGTTTAAGGCGTTTTGAAGTAATTCGGAATCTAAAACCGCGTCTATCATGTTGTTTGCCATTTCAGAAGTCAATTCGTCGGCTTTTTTAGCGCATTTGTAAGTCGCTATAAACGTTTTATCCGCTTTTAAACACTCCGCGTCTAAATCTCCGCCGTTTTGTTTAGTTAAATACAATTCGTCGAATATATTTACTACAACTTCCGCCAACGCCTCCGCATTGCTTCCGCCGTTATCTAACGTAGCTTGTTTCATAAGCGGTCTTGTATACTGCGTCCAACTGTCGGGTTCGATAAATTTCATAATAGCTTTTATCTGAACGCCGTCGCCCGTGTAAGTGTTGTTTTCCAAAGTATCAAGATAGGTAAGCGTTTCGTTTAACGCGCCGAATATATTTAACGCCGTTACTAATTTTTCGTTAGCGGTATCCATTGTGGAAGCTTTCATTTCTTCCAACAAAGGATTTATTATATCGAAATATTTTTGGTCGTAATCGCCGACGTAATCGTGAGCTTTTTCGCCTAATTGTACCGTAACGTAATTTAATAAAACTTTTGCGGTTAAAACGCTGTTATCTCCGCTATAATCGTCTACACTTTTAACCGACGCCCTTATTTTAGCGTAATCTATATTATCTTCTTTTTTGGTAAGTTCGAAAAAATCTTTAACGGAAGGCAATAATTCTATTGTCCCTAAAACTTCGTTTCTTAAATTAGTGGAATAAGTCGTATCACCGTTAAGCGTTTTATATTTTATATTTGTTAATTTATTGAATATTTTATCGCTAAATTTTGCGTTAAAAGAAAATAAAAAATGACTTCTTAACTCTTTTGCGCTATCCGTTGTTTTTACAAGTTGCTTATAGTCGTCTTGATAACTTTCTTCTTTAGTATAAGTTTGCGCTTCCGCTAAAACTCCGACGTAGCCGTTAAGCGGACAAAACGTTCCGTAAAACGTAATAAACGCACCGATTAAACTAATTAAAACTCCAACCGTTTTCGATATGCCTTTTCCTATTAAATTATGGTTATTTATAGCTCTTCCGAAAATAAGCTTAAAAATCAGATAAATAAAATAGGTGAGTTTAGAAATAAGATAAAATATTATAATAAACGCAATAGGCATAACCAAAGCCGTTGCCAAAGCGTCTATATTACCCGATAATTGAGTTATGTCTATATCAAATTTAGATAAATCTATACTATTTATAATTTTCTCGAATAAACTAGTCTTTTTAATGACGTTAAGCGTTAATATGGTGAGCGGAATACTTAAAACGATAGTCGCAACCCTTATTGCGGATTTTACTATACCCCGTTTTAATCCCGTGATAACGGCAGATAAAAGCATTAAAATCAAAATCCCCGTAACGCCTAATATTACGTATCTTTCCATTATTCTCCTATTCGGTAAAGCGTTTTACCGCTTTATTTTTGTATTTACAAAACTTGATTTTATAATCACCGTCTTGAATTTCTTCCCCTTCTTCTATAAGTTCCCAGTTAGAAAGTTTGTCTAAATTTTCAAAAAATACTTCCGCTTGTCCGTCGGCTAAAACTTTTGTGATATAAGCGTATTCGCAATAATCGAGCATAGTTTTATAAAAAGTAGCTCCGCCTATTACGAATATTTTTTCACTGTCGTATTTTTTTAATTCGGCAAATAAATCTTTTAAAGAGTGTACGCAAGTCAAGTCTTGTCTTTCTACTTCTTGCGGACAAAGCGTAATGTTTACCCTGTTTTTTAAAGGTTTAGAATTAGGGAAAGACAAAAGAGTATTATATCCCATACACACGACGTTACCCGTCGTTTTTTCTTTAAAATATTTCATATCTTCTTTTAAAGAAAAAAGCAGTCCGTTGTTTTTACCTATACCCCAACGGCTGTCTACCGCAACTATTAACTGCATTAAATTGCGACCTCCAACTTTTCGTTTAAAGTATTACATTCGTATCCTTCTAATTTAAAATCGTCCAAAGTAAAGTCGTAAAAATTCTTTACGTCTTTATTGATTTTAAATTCGGGAGCTTTAAAAGTAGGATTTTCTATAATTTTTTTAACGATGGGAACGTGTCTGTCGTAAATGTGCGCGTCGCAAATAACGTGAACTAATTCTCCTACTTGCAAAGAAGACACCTGCGCGAACATATGGAGAAGCACCGCGTATTGAACAACGTTCCAGTTATTTGCCGTTAGCATATCGCCCGAACGCTGATTGAGTATTCCGTTTAGCTTATTTCCGCTTACGTTAAACGTCATAGAATACGCGCAAGGATATAAATTCATTTCGTGCAAGTCTTCGAAGTTATAAATGTTAGTCATAATTCTTCTGCTCGACGGATTGTTTTTCAAATCGAATAAAACCCTATCTACTTGGTCGAACTCGCCTTCGGGATAAATGCTTTTTTTGGCAAGTTGATAGCCGTACGCTTTTCCTATCGTTCCGTCCGCTCCTGCCCAACTGTCCCAAATGTGAGAATGCAAATCCGCCACCTTGTTGGACTTTTTTTGCCAAATCCATAAAATTTCGTCTATACAAGATTTAAAAAAAGTTTTTCTTACGGTTATTATAGGAAATTCTTTGCTTAAATCGTAACGATTTACTATTCCGAATTTTTTAACGGTATGCGCAGGAGTGCCGTCTGCCCAGTGCGGTCTTACCTTTTGGTCGGTGTCCCATACGCCGTTTTGAATAATATCTTTACAATTTTCTATAAACACTTTGTCTGCGTAACTCATTAAAAATTCTCCTTAGTTTTATTTTTAAACTTTTTGGCAATTATTTTTTGCCTTAACTTTAAAGGCGTTATTTTATTGAAAAAATAAAGAAGTTTGTTATAAAAGCCTACTATTACTTTGTCTTTATTTTTTTCTAACGCTTTTACGCTTTTTCTTACTACTTTTTCGGGACTTTGGGAAGACAATTTTCCCGTTAATCCCTGTTTCTTTATATCTGCTTTTATATCTTCTCTCGTAGGAACGCTACCGAATAGGGCAACCGTTATTTTTACGTTTTTATTTTCTCTTTTTATAGCCGTAAAAAAATCCCACAACGCCCTTTTAGACGACGTATAAGTCGCAAAATACGGCATAGGAACTATCGCCGTTAAAGAAGAAATTGCTAAAATTTCTTTTACGGGGAAATTTTGCAAGCAAAATAACGTTATCGAAAGCGGAGCTTCGTAATTAGCCCTTAGTTGCGTAATTAAACTTTTTTGATTAAAAAGTTCGAACGCCTTTTGATTGTCGTTACCCGCGCAGTGGATAATTCTTGTAATAATTATTCCCTTTTGCTTAATAAACGCAAACAAATTTTCTCTACTATCTTCTTTATCCAACTCGCACGGGAAAGTTAAAACGTCTTGTCTAGTAGAAAAAGAATTTTTAATACTTTCAAGCTTTTTTTCACTTCTTCCCGTAAGCAAAACGTTTTCGCCTTTGCTTAAATAGATTTTTGCAAATTCAGTTCCTAAAACACCGCTACCGCCGGTTATTAAAGTATAAGCAAAATTATCTTTTTCTATTTCACTCATATTTATAGTGTATATTAATAATATAAAAAAGTCAATTAAATCCGTTTTTTTCTACGTTTTAAGCTAAAAAAAATTAGCCGAAAGTAAAAACTTTCGGCTATCATTAAACCGGTTTAAATTTAAAGTCGGTTAAAAACGCAAAAAAATTTAAACGACTAATAGCTTTTAATTATTCTGCTTTAATATTTCTATCCTTTAACGCTTTTCTAATTTTTATAAACGCCGTTTTTTCTAAACGGGAAACGTAAGAACGGGATATTTTAAGCAAAGACGCCACTTCCCTTTGAGCCATAGGAACTCCGTTTTTAAGTCCGTAGCGTAAAACCATAATTTTATATTCCCTTTCGTCTAAACACTCTTTAATTATTTCCAAAATTTTTTCAAAATATATTTTTCTTTCTACTCCCGTGATAACGCTGTCGTCTTCGTCGGATAAAAGGTCTATTAAAGAAAGTTCGTTGCCGTCTTTATCCCTACCTACCACGTCGTTTAAATAAACGGTGTTGGAATATTTTTTATTTGCCCTGAGTAGCATTAAAATTTCGTTTTCTATACATTTAGCCGTGTAAGTAGCAAGTTGCGTGCCTTTATTTTCGGAATAAGTGTTTATAGCTTTAATTAACCCTACCGTGCCGACGGAAATTAAATCGTCGTTATCTTCCGCGCCTTGATATTTTTTTACAATGTGCGCGACTAATCTTAAATTGTGTGAAATTAGTTTTTCTTTCGCTTGTAAATCGTTATTTTCTTTATATTGCTTTAAATAATATTTTTCTTCTTCGCTTGTAAGCGGTTTAGGAAAAGTGTTTCCCCTTATAGCCGAACACAAAAAAATTATTTTGCTAAAAATAAAGCTTAAAAAACTAAAAAACATATTTTTCTCCTATTGTAAAGAAAAATATGCTTTTTTTCGACAAAATATGTTTTTATTCGATAAATTTCGTTTTTTAAATTAAATTCTTAAAATGTCGCCTTCTTTTAATTTTAAAGGACTTTTTATATATAACGTTTGCTGAACGACTTTCGCGTCTAATACGTCGTTGCCGTTTTCGTCCGTCATTTTATCTACTTTCAATTTTTTTAAAAAGTTATCGTCGGGGGATAAAACTTCTAATTCGTCGCCAACCTTAAAACGATTTCTCATCTCAACTATTACGCTTTTTTTATTTTCGTCGTACCCTTTTACGACTGCAATAAACTTAGCCGTGCCTTTGGACTGAGAATTTTCGTGATTTACCGTTTCTAAATTTTGCCCGAACGCATAAGCCGTAGTAAACGCCCTATGAGCCGTTTTTTCTAATTCATCGATATATAGGCGGTTATTTTTATAATTTTCGCCGTTTTTTACAAGGTCGTCTATCGCCCTTCTGTAAGCGTTTATTACGGTTGCAACATAGTATTCGCTTTTCATTCTTCCTTCCACCTTAAACGACACTACCCCGCTATCTATCATTTCTTTTAAATGGTAAATCATATTCAAGTCTTTACTGTTTAAAATATAAGAACCGTGTTCGTCTTGAAGTAAAGAGCAATAATCTCCGTTTTTACTAACTTCCCTAATTTCGTATTCCCATCTGCACGCCTGAACGCAATCACCTAAATTTGCGTCCCGCTTGTTAAAATATTCGCTTAACAAGCATCTTCCGCTATAACTTATACACATTGCGCCGTGAGCGAAACATTCTATATCTATATCGGGTACGTAGTCGTGAATTTCTTTAATTTCTTTTAAGGATAGTTCCCTTGCAAGAACTACCCTTTCCGCGCCCAAATCTCGCCAAAACATAACTGCTTCTTTATTAGTAACGTTTGCTTGCGTGGAAACGTGTATTTTTAAATTTTTAGCCACGTTTTTTATTAGTCGCATAACGCCGACGTCACTTACGATTACCGCGTCTACGCCTATTTTTTCTAAAAACGGTAAAAATTCTTTAGCTCTTTCAAGCGACGAATTATGCGGAAAAATATTTACCGCAACGTAAAGCTTTTTGCCTTTTTCGTGAACGTATTTTACGGCTTTTTCTATTTCTTCGTCCGAAAAATTATCCGCTTGCGCGCGTAAGGACAGGCTTTTTCCGCCTATATACACGGCGTCCGCCCCGAATTTTATTGCCGTTTTAAGTTTTTCAAAATTGCCCGCAGGCGAAAGTAATTCAATCATTTTTCCTTTATATACCGCTTTTTATTCCGTTTTTATAATGCAACCTATTGCGTTTTTATAAATAGTACAAATTTATTCCGTTTTGCCTTTATATATACTGCAACTAATTCCGTCGCCCGCTCTTATAAGCTCGCTTTCGTAGTTGCCCGAATAAAAAACGTATTTTAAATACTCTCTCATATTTACGACTATCGTTTTTTGTCTATGTACAAACGGAACTTTATTTTCTATATATCCCCTAAATAAAACGTTGTCGGCAAAAACTAAGGCGTTTTTTTCTAACAAAGGTTCTATTAAAACAAGATTTTTTTTGTATTTGCTTTTTGCACCGTCCAAAAACACGAAATCGTATTTTTCTTTTAATGTGGGAATTACCGCTAAACTATCCCCTAAAAAACTTGTTACCCTATCTTCTACACCGAATAATTTAAAATTTTCCTGCGCTTTATTATAGGAATTTTCCCTTATTTCTATCGTGGTGATTTTGGCGGAAGAGTTTTGAAGTAACGCAATGGCACTCATTCCGACGGCAGTGCCTATTTCCAAAATATTTTTTGGATTTTTCTTCTTAACTTTTTCTATTAGATACTTATACCCTTCGTCGAGAATAGTCGGAACGCCTTGCTCGCGATATTCTTTTCTTAGCTCTATTAAATCTTTCATGTTACATTTGAGTTATTATAGGAAGAATTACAGGACAATGAGTAAGCTTTTTAAAGGCGTAATTCCTCATAGTTTTTCTGACTACGTTTCTCATTTCCTGAGTATCTTTAAAGGATTTAAAATCCGCCCCGTTTACGTTTTTAACGATTAAAGCTTTAAGTTCTTCTATATTTTTTTCGGATAACGTAGTCCCTTTATTTATTATGTCGGGACCCGAAACTATTTCGCCCGTATCGGCGGAATATCCTACTACGGCAATTATAATTCCGTCTTCCGATAGATGTTTTCTATCTCTTACGACTTCTCCGTTGTCGTCTATATTGCTACCGTCAACAAGCCTTGAACCCGCTTGGAAAGGTTCGCCTTTTTTCATGGATTTTGCGGTAAGTTCTACCGTATCGCCTATTTCGGCAATTAGAGTATTGCTTTCTTTCATACCCATACCTTTGGCAAGTAAAATGTGCTTTTTTAAATGACGATATTCGCCGTGTACGGGAATAAAAAATTTGGGTTTTATTAAAGAATGCAATATCTTTAATTCTTCTTGAAACGCGTGTCCCGAAACGTGAATTTTCTCTAACGATTCGTAATAAACTTCCGCGCCCATTTTATATAGGTTATTTATAACTTTATATACGTTTTTTTCGTTGCCCGGAATGGGAGAAGCGGAAATAATAATAGCGTCGTTAGGGGTGATTTTTACTTGGGGGTAATCGCCGTAAGCCATTCTCGTTAAAACGCTCATGGGTTCGCCCTGACTTCCCGTAGATACGATAACTATATCTTTATCCGCAAAATTTTTACTTCTTTCTATATCGACTAAAATATTTTCGGGAATAGTGAGTTCGCCTATTTTAGACGCTGCTTCTGCTACGTTTATCATACTTCTACCCGAAAAAGCAACTTTTCTTTTATATTTTTGGGCTATATTGAGTATTTGTTGAAGTCTGTGAACGTTAGAAGAAAACGTAGCGATAATTATTCTCTTTTTAACGTTTTCAGCAAAAAGTCTGTCGAAAGTTGCCCCGACAACCGTTTCGCTAGGTGCGTATCCCGTCCTTTCCACGTTGGTAGATTCGCACATTAAAAGAAGCACGCCCTTTTTACCTATTTCGGAAATTCTGGTTATATCCATTACTTGACCGTTGATAGGCGTTAAATCTATTTTAAAATCTCCCGAATGGAATATTACACCTACGGGCGTTGTAATAGCTAATGCACAAGCACCCGTTATAGAATGGTTTACGTTAATAAATTCAACTTTAAAACAACCAAGACTAATAATAGAACCGGCTGTAACGCAATTAAAATTATAATCCGAAATTTTATGTTCTCTCATTTTGTTTTCGGCTAGCGTAAGCGTAAGTTTAGTACCGAAAACGGGAATTTTTAATTCTTTTAAAAGATACGGAAGTCCGCCTATATGGTCTTCGTGTCCGTGAGTAAGCACTACTCCCCTTACCCTGTCTTTGTTTGCGATAAGGTAAGATATATCTTGAATTACCAAATCTATACCCGGCATATCTTCCGTAGGAAACGCAAGCCCCGCGTCTACGATAATTATATCTTTACCGTATTCGAACGCAGTCATGTTTTTTCCTATTTCGCCTACTCCGCCTAAAAATCTGATGAATAATTTGTGTTTGTTTGGTTTAGTTTTCATTTAAACTCCGTTTTTTTAAAAATTTGAAAGAGCCTTAAAGCAAGACTCTTTCAATACCGAACAAAATATCATAGCTTTCATTAAAAACTATCTATCTCGTAAAATTATCGTTTGTGATACGATTAACTTAAAATATAACCGCTTTATTCTATGCCTACGCCTAATTTATATTAAACGAATAATGCTTAAAGCTTTGATTGCCATAACGGTTATTACGTTTTTCGTGGCTCTTGCTTGTTTTGTATTAAAAAGAGACAAAGGTAAAACTACGTTTCGTATTCTTTTAAAGTAACTAACAACTTCTCCTTTTGTTCAACGTATTTTTCCAGCTTTTGTTTTTCGGCGTCGATTAAAGTTTTGGGAGCTTTTTCAACAAACCCCTTATTGTTAAGTTTTCCTTGCGCCCTTTTAATTTCGCTTTCGGTTTTTTCAATTTCGCCCTTTATTCTTTCAATTTCTTTTGCGAAATCTACTAATTCGCCTAGCGGAATGAAAATTTGCGTGCCCGAAATAATATCTGCTTGACATTTTTCTTTAATTTCTTCTTTTCCGTTTACGAAAATAATATTTTCAACGCCTGCAAGCTTGCAAATATTTTCTTTGCAAGAATTTATTATTTTTTTGCTTTCCGTTATAACGAATAAATCGACTTTTTTGCTAGGAGCACAACCAAGCGTGTTTTTAGCGTTTCTTACGCTCTTGATTATTCCCATAACAAGTTCCATATCGCCCGCCACCTTTTTGAATACTTGTTTAGAGTTATAACGGGGATAATCGCTTGTAATAAGTCTTCCGCGGGCGCCCGGAAGCGAAGAGTAAATCTCTTCCGTAACGAAAGGTATAAACGGATGAAGAAGTTTTAACGTTTCGCCTAAAACGTAAACCAAAACGCTAACTGTTTTAGCTTTCTCGGCTTCGTCGCCAGAATAAAGCGAACTCTTACAAAGTTCTATATACCAGTCGCAGAAATCGTCCCATACGAAATTTTGTAATTCGCCCGTAGCGTTACCTAATTCGTATTTGTCCATATTTTGCGTTACGGTTCTAATAGTCATATTGAGTTTGGATAATATCCATTTATCCGCTAGACTTAGCTCGCATTCCGAAATAGGAATAATTTCAACGTTTTCGGCGTTCATCAATACGAAACGAGAAGCATTCCAAATTTTATTGATAAAGTTTCTGCAACCGTCTAGTTTTTCTTTTAAAAATCTAGTGTCGTTACCCGCGCTAATACCATTTATAAGCGAAAATCTTAACGGGTCGGCGCCGTATTCGTCAATAATTTCCAACGGGTCTATTCCGTTACCTAAGGACTTGCTCATTTTTCTTCCTTGACTGTCCCTGACTATTCCGTGAATAAGAACTTCTTTAAACGGAACTTTTTTCATATGTTCAATTCCGCTGAAAATCATTCTTGCAACCCAGAAGAAAATAATATCGTATCCCGTAACTAACAAGTTAGTAGGATAAAAATATTTTAAGTCTTCGGTTTTGTCGGGGAAGCCGAGCGTGGAGAAAGGCCATAACGCCGAAGAAAACCAAGTATCCAAAACGTCTTCGTCCTGCGTGATGTTTTTACCGTTGCATTTAGGACAAGTGTGTACGTCCGTTTTAGAAACGATAACTTCTCCGCAATCGTGGCAATAATATGCGGGAATCCTGTGTCCCCACCAAAGCTGACGAGAAATACACCAGTCTTTAATGTTTTCCATCCAGTTATAGTATATTTTTGTAAATCTTTCGGGGATAAAAGTAACTTTTTTATCTTCTACCGCTTTAATTGCAGGGTCGGCAAGCGTTTTCATTTTAACAAACCATTGTTTGGAAATAATGGGTTCTACGCTCGTATGGCAACGATAACAATGTCCTACGTTATGGGCGTGCGGTTCGATTTTAACCAAATTACCTAGTTTTTCAAGTTCTTCTACCGTTTGTTTTCTCGCTTCGAAACGGTCTAAACCCTCAAACTTGCCTGCGTAAGAATTCATAGTTCCGTCGTCGTTCATAACCCTTATAACTTCGAGATTATGTCTTAATCCTACGTTAAAGTCGTTGGGGTCGTGCGCGGGAGTGATTTTTACCGCGCCCGTACCGAATTCGGTTTCTACGTATTCGTCGTAAATTAAAGGAATTTCTTTGTTGACGATAGGAAGAATAAGCTTTTTACCTTCTAGTCCCTTATATCTCGGGTCGTTAGGATTTACCGCTACCGCAGTGTCGCCGAACATAGTTTCGGGACGAGTGGTAGCTACGGTAACGCTACCGCTACCGTCGGCAAAATCGTATCTGATATGCCATAAGAAAGAGTTTTCTTCCGCGTACTCTACTTCCGCGTCCGAAAGCGCGGTTCCGCATACGGGACAGAAATTTATAATTCTGCTTCCCCTATAAATCAATCCTTTGTTGTAAAGGTTTACGAAAACTTCTTTTACCGCCTTGTTACACTTATCGTCCATAGTGAAAGAAAGTCTGTTCCAATCGCAAGAACAACCTAGGTGTTTTAGCTGTTCTACAATTCTTCCGCCGTATTTATCTTTCCACGCCCAAGCTCTTTTTAAAAACTCTTCTCTTCCGATATCGTGCTTGTCAATACCTTCCTTGCGGAGTTGGTCGACAATTTTAACTTCGGTCGCGATAGAAGCGTGGTCGGTTCCGGGGAGCCATAACGCCTCGAACCCTCTCATTCTCTTATAACGAATTATAACGTCCTGTATGGTGTCGTCTAAGGCGTGCCCCATATGAAGTTGCCCCGTAATATTCGGTGGGGGAATAACTATCGTAAAAGGAACTTTATCGTAATTGACGGACGCCGAAAAACACCCGTTTTCTTCCCAATCTTTGTAAATTCTATCCTCAAATTCTTTGGGATTGTAGGTTTTTGCCATTTTCATAAAAAAATCTCCAAAAGGCTTTATCGTTTAGCGGAAAATTTTTATAAATTTTCCGTTTTGCTCGTATCTAGGTTATTATATAGTAATTACCTATAATTGTCAATAAAATGACAATCGTAAAAACGTCGTTTTTTACAAAATTCGAGCTTTTTTAAACGCTTCGACTAAGAATTTTACCGTTTTAAAACGCAATTCTTTGCCGATTATTCTACATTAAGAAGTTTTACCCCCTTAACTAAAAGCCTTTTGGAGTTTATTTAGTTTTTATCCGAACATTGCAAGCAACGCTTTTCTTTCTTGCTCGGTAGTTGAGTTTTTAATAAAAATATCGTCTTTTATAGCTTTTTTCGCGTCTTCTGTCGATAATTTCTTTAAATAATTGCCTAAAATTTTAACGATTTGCAAAGAATATTCTTTTGCTTTATCTTTATCCGTCAAAGAGTTCCCGTAGGAAGTGTTTGCAATTCTAGAAAGTTCGTTGTATTCGTCCGCCAAATCAAAATCGTATCTTTTATCTATTGCGTTTTTGCTTTGTTCCGCCCTTTTTTCAGCCTTATCGGTTTGGTCGTCGATTAAAGAAACGGTTGCGTCGTACTTGTCTTTTAAAACGTTTAGTTTATCTTCCTTTTGTTTTTCTATATCGCCCACGACTTGCTCGGCGATAGACGAACGAGCTATATCGTTTTTAAAAGCCTTTTCGTTAGAATTGACTTTTTTTTCTTCTTGACCGCTTTCTACATCAAGTTTGTTATTTAAATAAGAAGCTTTGCCGTTTGCAAGTTTTTCTTTTGACTTATTCTTCACATCGTCTAATTTATCTTGAACGGCGTTATATTCGTTTTGATAATCTTCTTCTAAAATTCTTCTCGCGATTTCTTTAATATCGTCGCTTGTAAACCTTGACAAATCCGCCTTAGAACCCTTCTTGTTAACGGTTTTATCGAAATAATCGCTTTTTGCTTTTTCTACTTCTTGTTTCATTTTATCGTAGTCCGATTGATTCGAACTTGTCAAAACAAGTTCCGCTTGTTTTTTTAATTTATCTAATCTCATTTTTCTCCTTTTAAACGTAAAAATTACGCTTGGTTATATAAAGTTGCTTACCGTCGAAAAGCGTACGTTTTTCACCGCCGTAGCATATAACGCTTTTAGTTAAATTAGCGTCGTATTTTACGAAAACGCCGTTTTCGCTGGCAAATAAATTACCGCTATCGTCAAAATAATAATCTTGTCCTTCTTGTAAAACGTAATCTTTCATAACACTCCTTTATTCAAAAAGATTAAAGCACAGTCTTATTTTTCCGTCGCCGTCCCTAAATACCGCTTTTGAACCTTTAATCGCGTAAATTTTACTTACGTTCTTTTTTAAACTCGTTTTCGTAAATACGCCGTTTTCATATTCGTAAGAACTTAAAACACCCTTTTTAACGACGTATAGGCGGAGTTTTTCTTGATAATCTATTTTTACGTCTTGACCTTCTATCTCTGTGGAAAGCTCAACGCAAGATAAATCCTGATAGTAAATTTTAACCTTTACTTCTTCTCCCGAAACGTAGCATATATATAGTAAATCGCCTTTGCAAATATCTCCCGAAGGACTTTCCCCCAAATTTTCTATTAAAACAAGACTTTCCCCGTCGTACTTATATAATTTTAACTCGCCGTCGCAACTAGAAAAAATAAAACTGGCGTCGGTAAAATTTACGCTTTTAATTATCATTTCGTCTAAATATCTTACTTGACCGTAAACGGCGAAAATAAGTTTAGTACCCGCTTGACAGTTCGTAGTAACTTTTACCGTCTTTTTACCTTCGTCAAGAGAAAAATATTCGCCCAAAATTACGGGAACGGAATTTATAAAAATTTTAATTTCTTTCCCGCTTTCCGACTCCGACACGGGAGCTATTTTTACTTTCCCGCCGTTGCAAAAAAAAGAAAAATACGCATTTTTTTCACTTTGCGTTTGCTCTCCCGAAACGGTAACGTAAAAATTTAAGTAAACGGACAAATTACTATTTGCTTGTTGTTTGGATAGTTTTTCGTTTAAATAATAAATTCGTTCTTTTAATGAGTTCATTTTTCTCCTTAGTCAAAATAGCAATAAGTTATTACGGGTTTTGCTATTAAACAATTCATCGTTTGATTTATAAACGAAAACTTAAATTCGTTACCCTTAACGCAAGTGTTAATCGCCACGGGTTTTCCGTTGCCTTTTACTTCAAATTTTCTTTTAACGTTTTCCGTTTCTATCACTACGGTTACGCTCCCCTTTATTATCGCTTCTATTTTTTTAACGGTTTTGATGATGCACGGCAAACCGAAATCGGTTTCAGGCGTAATCCACACTTTTTTCAAAGGCGATAAATCTACCGCTCCTATTTCCGAAACGGTATAAAGTTCGGCTCTGTTTTTTATTACGAATATCGGCATAGATAAACTTTCCCCGTTTAAAGCAAGCAAGTCCGTTATATCCGCCCCCTTAGAGCAATACGTATTACTTTCCGTTATCGAATAATTTATTATTACGTTTTCAATTTTTCCGTCTAAAAGCATTTTGCATTTTAAATAAACTTTTCCGTTATAATAAATACCTTTTGCATCGTCGTTGTCGCACGGACTTAAAAAAGCGTCGTACCTAGACAAAATTTTACTTACCCCCGATTGCGTAAGCTTATATAATCCTTCTTTTGCAAGAAAAATAATTCCGTCAGCGCAAGGGGTAACGGATTCGGGATAAATTTTACCCGTAGAAGAAAACAAATGGTCTACCGAAAATTGTTTTTGGTCGTAAAAAGCGGATAATCTCGAAATTCCAAAACTTCTAAACACATATAAATACCCCATAGAGCTTACAATTTTTTGCAACGCTCCCCTATAATCTTGAAAGTCTATATAACCGCCTTCGGTTAAAGAATACGAGAAGTTAAACGGGTTAAAATCTTCGGAAAACAAAAGTTTAGTGCCTTCTCCTTGAGTGGTAACGAACAATCTTTCGTTGTGGATACACATATCTTTTATATTAGGCGCGTCGTCTATTTTTTTAATAGTAGTTCCGTCGTAAACGTATAAACCTTCGGTTTTTCCCGAAAGCAAAAAAACGTCTTTGTCGTCGTATTTATATTTAATTCCGCAAGGTTTTTCGCTAAAAGACACGTTTAAACAAACGGGAGAAGAATTATTTAAAGAATATGAATATATTTTTTTATCCGAACAATACGCTAAAATTTCGTCTTTATATTTTCCTAACGTCGCGTCGAATTTTTTAAAAAAATACAAACCCGTAACGGCGAATAAACTAGACGGAAAACTACAAACGGCGTTATCGGTGAACTTAGCGATTTTAAGCCCCGTTCCGTCTTTTAAAGTGCCGTCCGAACAATCGAAATTGTACGATACGGACGCATACGATAAAGGTAAAAGTTTATCGCTGACTTCCCCCGTCATTCCACCGCGAAAATCGGATAAAACCTGCCTTTTTGTCTTTAACATTATACGAATCTCCTTTCTTTAATGTATTTTGAACTAATAGGAATTCTCGTTTTAAGTAAAGTTTCAAACTTGTTACGCCAAAGCAAAGCTTCTTCCACGGAGCCTTCTTCAAGGTAAAATTCCGCGCAAGTTCCGTAAGTCAAAAGTTGTAAATCGGATAACTCGTCGGGAATAACGTCGTCGAACCCTATTTTATCGGGAAGATAAAAGTATTTAACCTTTATCTCCCCTTTTGATAAAACTTTAAGGGATTGCGGTAGAAGTTCGCAAAGTATTTTTTGTCCGCGATTAGTAATCGATATTATTTTTAAAATTTTATTTTCAAAATCCGACAATTTAATTGTTCCGTCGTCGGTAATAAAAGATTGTTCCTTTACGAGTCTTAATTTATCGCTCGCAAGCTCGGTAAGAACGAAGTTTAAAGCCGTTATCAAAGAATTTTTATCCCTTTCGCTTTTTACCGTATCGTCCGTAATTTCTTCGGATAAAAAGGTAATTAAATCTTCTCTGCCGAGTATTACGGCAACGTTTTCCAATACTTCGCTAGCTTTCATAATGCACCTCTAATTGATATATAGCCTAACTTTACGCTTCGGTAATGCCCGAAAGCATTGCTTGACCGCAAGGTTTTGCGCAAATTAAATCCGCATATTTTACAAGCGTTGCGCTGTACGTAGGCTTACCCGCGTTTTGTTTTAAAATCTTTCCGTCTTCGCCTTCTAACCATTGCCAATCGCAAAGTTGATGTAAAGTAAAGTCTTCGCTGTTTAGTAAATACATAGTTCCTTCGGGACAGAATCTATCGGATATAATCGGAATACCGTTATAGGAAATAGCCTTGTATCCGCCTTGTAAATCCATAACGTCGATATTTCTCTTATACGTTGCCAAATGGTTTTGGAAAGCTCTTTTAACGCCCGAAGAACAAACAATCATATCTACTTTACTTCCCGCGTTTTCTTCCAAATAGTCGATAGCGGTTTGAATAACCGTTTCGCTTATTGTTCCTACGCCTGTTTTCATATAAGGAACTAACCATTTATGAGTGCTTCTGTCTAATCCGTAAAGAGTACCCGTAGAAGAAAAGATTGCTTTAAGTCCCGTAATTTCCTGACCGTAAGAACCTTGAACGGTTACGATAGAATCTTTGGGAACTTCGGTAGAAGTTAAAGCCGTACCCGAAACGGTAATGTTTTTCGCGCTTCTGTCAACCGATAAAATTCTTCTTGCGGTAGCCGAGCTTATTGCCGTGCCTGTGCTTGCCCTGAAATCTACTACCATACCTTCTATTAAATTTTTAACGCTGTCTACGGTGATAACTCCGTCCGTAACGGAAACTACCGAGCAGAGTTTACCCGTTCCGTCGCCGAACAACATTCTTCCGAAGTTGTAGGAAGAAGCGTTTAAAAGTCCTTCCATTTCCGCGTTAAGTAAATTTACGAAAGCTCCTACGTTGTTTTCGCTTGCTCTAACGGCTTTATCCGAAATTTCGATTTTGCCGTATAAGTTTTTAAGCGACAAAACGAATTGTTCGTAATTATTACCCGCAGAAGAAGGTAAATCGCCGTCTTCCGTTCCCGCGCCTATACCGCCGTTAATGCCGTACTGGGCAAGTCTTCTGATTTCCTTACCCCAAACGTCTTGGGTAGATTGTTTAATTTTTGCCAAAAAGGGATTTACTCCTGTGTTTAATTGTTGCGTAACGACTCCTAAATATAAACTTTTAAGAGCTTTATCCGCGCTACTCATTGTTACCATAATTTTTTAATCTCCTATTAAAAATTTTTTTGCAAGTTCTCCCGCTTCCGAAAGGGAAGTAGGTTTTTTAGGCGGAGTTCTTACCGCCTGACCTCCGCTTATCAGTTTAACCGAAGGAATAAACGTTTCCGTTTTAATTTCCGTTTCGTCTTTAATTTCTGCTTCGTCAAAATTTTCCTTTTGCGTTTTTGCGTCTTGAACTTCGGACGGACTATTCTCTAATTGAATCTCTTTACTTACGGCTTGTTCTTTTTCCGCGTTAGACTTACTAAGCTCCTTGATAATTTTACAGCGTTTAGTGAATTCTTTTTCTAAAAGCTTGTATGCCTTAACGAGTTCTTCGGTAGAAGAAAATTTATCGGGTAAATTCTCAGTCATTTAAAACCTCCTTTAAGGACTTAGCCATAAGTTTTTTATGTTCAAGGATATGTTTCATTATCATCTGTTTAATAGTCCCGTCTTTATCGTCCAATTCGTCGGATAAAACGAAAGCGGTATGCTCGGAAACGTGTAATCCGTGGTCGTCTATATCGGACGGAGCGATATATTCTTTGTTTAAAAACCCGATATTTTCTTTTTCGGCTTTATTGATATGCAAAGAAGAAATATCCCTTGCGTTGTCAACGCTACCGAAACCTAAAATTTCGAGAAGTTTTGTTTTAGTACGCTTGTCTATTTTTCCTTCGTCATCGTTTAAAAGACCCGTTTTTAACAAGTCGTACACCGCGCTTTGCTTTTGCGCGGGAGTATAAGACAATTCGTTTTCCGTATCGAAAGTTACGTCGTCGCTGGTTATATCGTTTTTGGTAAAGTAAAAAGTTTCTACCTTTTTTTGTCTACCGGCAACGGCTATTATTCTTTTCGTAACGGCGAATTGTTTATATAATCTAATAAGTTGTTTAGCTACTTCTTTAATGGCGTTTTTAACGTTTTCAATCGTAAATAACATACGGTTATCGTCTTGCTCTATCATTAGTTGCAACGCTACACCGCTCGTTATATTTTCGATTGTCGTCCCCGAACGAGAGAGTTCGCTTACACCGCTTATAGTAGTAAATTCGTTTTTAAGCGTTTCTTCTTCGTAGTTAAAATCGCCGGGCATAGAGTTGTAACTCATCATTTTAGGCGGTTCCGCGCCTTGACGATAAACTATTATTTTACCGGGATACAAACCGTCTTCCGCAAGTTCGTCCGTATCGACCGCACCGTCTTCTACGGTTAAAACGCCCATACTAAGCCTATTTAAAAACTCGTGTTTTCTATTTTTTACGGCGTTAAACGCCCTTTGCACGGGAATTATTCTCTCTATAACGCTAATTCCGAAAAAAGAACCGTTCATAGGAAGACACGTTTGTTTAACGAAAGGAAATTCCCTTTTACCGTCAACGCCGTTGATATAAGGTAGCTCCCCAACGTAAAGTACTTTGTCGGCGCAAACGGTAACTATTCTGCCGTTAGGAAATTTTCTATTAGGCTTTTCGTAACGCTCTATAACCAAAGCGTAATCTTTTAATTCGTCGTTGTTAGAATAAGAAAATCCCTTAGAATTTCTACAATAAAAGGAGTTTATTTTTTCACCCTCAACTTCTACTCCGTATAAAGAATAAATATCGTCAACGTGCATAGCTCTTGCGTGAATTAAAGATTTACAATCGGAAATTTCCTCGTGAGTTAAACAGTCGGGATAAATTTCAAAAGGCGACACAATAGAAATTTCTGCTTCTCCGTCGTGGTATACTTTGCCGTTTACGTCCTTTCTTTTTTTGCCCGTTTCGGGATTCCAAAAAACTTTATAAAAAGCAGTTCCCGTTATTTCGCTCCAATTCGTAGCTTTGCCAACCACTTTATCAACGTCAAGTTTAATACATAAAGAATTTAATATATTAGAAACGATTTTCGCCGTTTTAACGTCAGATTCTTCGTCACCCGTAGCCCTTACACTCATTTTAGGACGAACCTTATTTAACCTTGAAACTCTTGCTTCCACGATAGGCGCAATATGGTTATATACTTTTCTTGACTGCCAAAAATACTCTTTGGAACTATCCCTTATTTCGCCGTCGGGGTCAATATCGGAATACTGATTACCCATTAAAAAATTTATATTTAGTTCCCATTGTCTTTCAAGGCTTAACCTTTCGCTTGCTCTCGCGGAAAAATCAGCTTTGACTTCAGCAACTAAATCTTCGTAAAACTTAGCGTCTTTTTTCATTTTTTAATCCCCTTTCGCAAACGAGTTTAGCCATTTCGTTGTAAATTTCCGTTAAACATTTTTCACAAATATTTAAACCGCTTTTAAAATTTTTATCGTATGAAATTTGGCGAAATGCAATTCTATTACAACCGTCTATATCGCATACAACGTTATTTATTTTTCTTATTTCCATCTTCGCTCTCCTTTAATAGTTTAATAAGTCTTATTTTTTCTTTTTCCAGTTCTTCCAACGATAACGCGGAATAATCTTCGACCGACTCGATAATCATTTTAATTGCCACGCAGTCGGGGGGGACTTCTTTTTGCGTTACTTTCTTTTTAGTTAACACTATTTCTCCGTCGTTTTGAGAATACTCTTCTACGACTTCTTGCGTTTTAAAGCCTATTGCTTTTTTAAATAACGCTTTTTTTGCTTTTTCCTTTTTGTCCACTATTTCACCTTCCTTAACAGCCGAAAAACCCGTAAAAATTTAGCCAAGCAACGCTTTTGCGTATTTTAATATTTTTTTTCGTATATACACGGTTTTTTTATTTTTTGTCGGCTAAAAGTTTTATCAATTAGGTTTATTCAGCTTCATTTTTTTAATTCTCCTTTCTTTATCTATTTGAATTACGCTTTTTTGACCTTCGGGCGCGGAATTTTCAGGTTTGCTCATAAGATAATATCTCATTTCGTCTAGGCAATGGTCGTCGTATTTTTTTGGTAAATCGCCCACTCCCCACCAGTAGCTTTTTAGTTCTCGAATTAAATTTACGCAATTTTTAAATATAAAAAGCTTTTTGTTTTTTAAATATCTTTTAACTCTGTTTATCCCCGAAAACATATCTTTGTTTACCTTTGGATTTGCAAGTATTCCGTTTTCGTAAAAAAGCTCCGTTACACTTTTTTCACTTGCCAGCGTTTTTTGGTTCGCCGCCGAATCTATCAAAGCGGTTATTCTTCCTTTTGCGTCTTTTCGCCAACCTATTTTTTCACAAATTTCTTTAATTTTTTGCGAATGATAATCTACGGTCTTACCTGCCTCGTAATGTTCGGCGACCACGTATACGTTATTATCGTAATCAACGCAATACCAATGGCACGATAACGGGTTGTTTAAACCGGGGTCAATCGACAAAGTATCTTGCCAATCGTACGGAACGGGAAAAGGCTCTATAACGTGAACGTTTTCGTCGAATTCGGAGTACACCAACCCTTCGTTTGCGTGAAATCTCCCGTATCGTCTTGACTCCAACTCGTCGTCCGATAAAGAAGAAGTTAATAGACTTAATTCGTCTTGATTTAAGTAAGGATTGTCCGCCCATTCCATAAATTCGCACCAAACCTGCGGATTGTTGCTTTTGTTTAAATAAATTTCGTCGTAAATAAACGTAAGCCCTTTTAACGGCGTCATCGTCCCAAAAATATCGCCCGTTTTATCGAACACTCTCATACGGCACTCGTCGTAAATATCTTTCGGGGGTTCTTCGTCGAACCAAACGAAATCTAAGGAACTCCCTTGAAACTTTTCTCTGCCTTGTTCGCACGTTTTAAAACCTATCGTAGAAATTCCGCCGAAAACGTTTTTTACTTTTATTTGGTCTATAATTCCGCCCGAAGGATTATCTTTTTTACCGCCCGACATAATAATTTCGGCAATCCATTCTTTTTTAAGGTATTTAAGAATTTTTTCTTGCGCGACGTCCCTTTGCACTTGCGAACTTAAAGAAACCACCCACCCGAAAACGTTATTTTTATTCTTTCGGTACGGGTGAATACCCCTTGCCATGTAAACGGTTTCCACCGCTCCGCATTCGGTTTTACCGCTTCTGTTTCCGCCGAACACCCAGCGGTTACGCTTTAAGCATTTATGAAACGAGATTTGTTTTAAATGTTTTTTCTCTCCCGTATTGTAGCGGTCAAGTTCGCCAAGGCTTTTTCGATTTTTTATTTCTTCTTCAATCTTTAAGATTTTTTGTAAAATTTCGTTATTTGACAAAACTTGATTTTTTTCTCCTTTTTTTTCGGTTAAATTTTAAAATAAAAATGATATAATTTTTTTACTATGAAAAAATTTATCGCAATAATAATAAGTATATTTTTGCTTTTCCCTTCGGCAAACGTAGTTTACGCCGAAGGCGGTTATTGCGGTTATTCGAGAATACTTACGACCGATACGGGATTTTATTCCGACATGAACGGTTCTTACCTAAAATTTTATCTTCCCTACGGGTATTATGTAAAAGTTTTAGAAGTCGGAAGCACTTACACTAAGGTTAGCTACATGAACGAAACTTCTCAATTTCCGTTTTTAACGGGATACGTTAAAACGGTAGATTTAATAACCACGGATAAAATACCCGTTTCACCCTATCCGCTACTTTCGATTACCGTAGTAAGCGACGACGTTTTGTTTTCTGACAGTAATTTAAACTATTCCAAAATAGGAGTTTACGCAAATTCGCTTGCCGTTTACTACGGTGAAATAAAAAACGCCAACGACGAAGAATTAGTTTACGTTTATTGCAACGGCTATTTAGGGTATATGAGAAAATCCGCATTTGCGCCGTTCGTAGTTCCAACTCACCCCGACCCGATACAAACTTCTTATTCTGAAAGCGAAAACGTATCCGTAACTAAGCAAAAAAATTCGTCTATGCAAATTTTAGTAGTTGCGGGAATATCTATAACGGTAGTAGCCATCGTTTACTTTTTATTTCGTCCTTCCGATAAGAAAAGAATAGAAAAAGAAGACGAAGAAGATTATATAAGGTAAACGGAACGTGGCGATAATCGACTTATACACGGCTTTTTGTTTTTGTCGTTTAAAAAAGTTTATTCAAAACATATAAATACTCGTTTATTAAAAACCAACGCTGTTTTGATAAGTCTACCGAACTTTAATTAAACAAAACGACTTGATATATTTACCTATGCATTATGTAAAACATTATTTTTCCCACACGTGAAATAAACCCTATTACAACAATTTTTTAGTTTATAAAATGATTAGCTTTAATTGCCAAATACGGTTTATAAACCTTTATTTTTACCCGTTAAGCCGACCACACCTTATTTACAACGGAAAAACTATTTATAGGTTCTCCTTTAACGCAAGAGGTGTCGGAAATTAAATTTTTCTCGGCAATCAACCCTTTTTCCGATAAACTTGTTTCTGAAATTAAAACTTTTTTCTTTTCATCGGTATTTTTAGCTTTTAATTTTCTTGCGTCGTAACGCTCTTCTTTTTTGCAAACCACCGAATAAATAGAAGCTATAAACGGAACGCTTAAACAAACGTTGTTAAACCAAGTTTCGGTCAAATCGAACACGTTTAACGTGCTAGAAAAGTTTTTAATAAATTTTTCTTGCTTGCGATAATATTGCCTTTCGTTTAAATAAGATAAATCTCTGTCTACACCTAAATATTTCTTTTCAAAAAGTTTCGTTTCTTCTTGCGTAAAACAGCTTATAATTTTTTCTAACCTTTGCTTTAAATATTGCAAGGTATATTTTTTATCTACCATAGACAAAAGCTCGTCCGCCAAAACGTAAGTTGACTTAAACGAATACTTGGAAGAGTACGCCCAGTATTCTACAAGCTTGTCGTACTCTTCTATTTTCTCGTCTATCCTTTTGTATGAATACAGTAAAGCCTTTTGATAGTTGTACATATTTCCCCTTTTTGTGTTGTTTTTATCGAACATTTGTTCGAATTGCAAATTTATTTTAACACAATTTTTTGTCCAAAACCGACCCGAGCGACACAAAAAATAAAAAAAATTAAAAAAACTTGTTAAAGAAAAAAAATAATGCTATAATAATAGCATTATGAAAAAGACGCTTTCGATAATAACAATTTCATCGTTTATAATATGCTTGTTCTTAGCCTTAAATTTCGGAGGAAAAGTACTGGCGGAGAACACTAACAAATTAAAAACTCAACCTTTTATACCGTCAACGTACTTCGAATACTACTCTTTGTCGTCGCCTATAGACGTATGCGAGGATGAAAATAACGTTTATATAGCCGAAAAAAACGCCATAATAAAATTTGATAAATCGTTGCAAGAATACAAGAGATTTTCTCTTCCCGATATGACGATAACCCAAATAGGTTGTTACGAAAACGTAGTTTACTTTTTAAGTTCTTCCATCCTTTATAAAGTTTCGCCCGAAGAATTTAATAAATGCGAGAAAGTAACTATTTACGATAAAGACGAAGAAGCCAATCGTGACGTTTCAACGTGTTTTTACATTTCGGATATGTTATACACAAACACCAGTTCCGACATAGTAATAAGTTCTTTTAACAAAGAAACGAATAATTTCGAAATCAAAGAAAAACATTCTTTGGGGAAAACCGTTACAATTGCCGTAAATCAAAGAAAAGGCGAAATGTATTCAACGCTATATTACTTTGACGAATTTTCTTGTTACGCCTTATATAGAAACGGCGTAAACGAAAAATTATTCGACGCGTCGGTTTCGTTTGCGCAGTACTATAACGGCAAAATTTATTACGTTACGACTAACGGATTATTTGCATATTCTACGGAAGATAAAACTACAATCGCACTTACGGAATCGGACGAAAACAAGGCGAATACAAGCGGGTTTTACATTTTTCAAGACAGAGTTTTAATTTGTTATCAAGAATTGAATTTAATAAAAGAATTCGATTTAAGAACGTACGAATTTACAGGTAGAATAGTAACAACATATTCGGATAAGACCAACAGATTACCGCAAACAGTAAAAGAAGTGGTAGCGGACGGAGATTATGTATACGTTTTAACGCAAGACTCGTCTTCTATCACTCAACTTATGAAGTTTTCCGAAACCGAAAAAAAATATTATAAAATAAATGCGGATTTATCTTTTTACCCTAAAATTTTTGCGGTTACGGGAAATACTATAATACTGGCAAACGGAACGGATGCAATAAAAATACTCGAACAAGGTGAAGAAGAAAACGGAATTATACCCTGTGAAGAAAAATACTCCTTAAAAGGAACTAACGCTAACAACGTAGTAGCGGTAGACAGTTTCGAAGGGGACTTTTATATTATTAAAAACACTACCGTGTCCGACAGTAAGCAGTACCCTACCATAGTTAAAGTTGAAAAAACGTCGAAAAAATATAATATAAACGTAAACTCCTATAAATATTTTAAGCAAAAGGAAGGAACGGCAAAAACATGTACGATAAACGCCTTTGGCGAGATATTTATTATGATGACAAACGGCGAAATAGTTAAATACGATTTAATTAACGACGCATGGGAAAAATCCGAAATATCAATTCCCGCAGAAGCTACTAAAATTCAAGCCGATTTCGAAAGTTTATATTATAATCTAGAAGAAAAAATATTTAATGCCAAAACGCACGAAGGTTACGAATTAGAAAAGAACAAAAATTACGGAAACGGCAATTTGGTTTCATTCGAGTTTAATTGGGATTTATCAAAAGTTTTCTTTTTGTACGAAGGTCATTTAATTTACACTTTAGACTTGCCTTTAAAAACGCCAAACAATTTCGAAATTCCCGTCGGATACGGAACCACTTTAATGACGAGCATAGAAACAACAACCGTAAACACGGGTGCAAAAATGTATGAAGTCGAAAAAGGAAACAATAATTACTTTAATTATATTTCCTACAAACTTTCAAACTCCCCCGAAGAGTACGTTATAATAGATAAAAGCGAAAACGACTTCTTATTGATTGCAAACGGAAAAACTACTTATATAATAAGGAAAGCAGACGCCGATATAACAACCGTATCCGAAGAAAAAGGCGAATATAAAACAGGATATTATTTGGCAAGCGCAGGAATTTATTCAATTCCGCAGTTAAATCTCTCGTTTAAAATAGCTCAAGCGGAAAAATACGAAAAAATAAACATAGAAAAAAAATATTCCGTAGGCGGAAAAGAATACCTACTTATTAAAAGAGAAAACGGTCAAAAAGGTTTTATAGAAAAAAACTTTATCGCAAAAGAAATTTTGGAATTAACCGAAAAAACTTCGTTTAAATTTTACGAATGTAAAAAAACCTCCGTTTACGATATAAACGGCGAAATAATAGGCGAAATTCCTAGCGGAAGCGTTGCGGTTTATTCGTTTAAAGACGGAATGTATAAAATAAGATTTTTGGTCGGGGAAGACGGCATAGGCTATATTCCGTACGACGCAATAATTATAAAAAAAGATAAAACTATAAGAAACACTTTGCTTTTAATGATTGTTTTATCCGCGTTTTTAATAACCGCGGTATATTTACAAAACAGAGCCAAAAGAAAAAGATTAAACAACTATTAAAAATTAAAAATCCACCTGTTTTTGCGGGTGGATAATTTTTTTACAAAATAAAAACGCTAGAATTTACCTAGCGTTTTATTATATCTAAAATTTATAAATCATTCGATAATATTAGCCTTTTTTAAAGTATTTAAAAACTCTTCGACGTCTTTTTTTGCAATTTCTTCCGAAACATCATATTCGTTTAAAAGCGTTTTTATCAAATCTTTTTCATTCTCACCGTTCTGTAAAGCTTGCCAAAGAATAGTACCGCTTTGATTTAAAGTAATCATACAATTATAATCTTTAACGCATTCGCCCACGGCGACGACTGCGGAAAAATCTCCCATATTTCTTAAAGCAAATTGTCCTTTAAATTTCATAATTCTCCTATAATTCTTTTAATTCGTTAAAGCATACGTCGTATGCTTGTTTACTTATATCGCAATTTAGCAAATACACGGGAACGGTATTTATCGCTTTTTCAATAAGTTCCAGCGTCTTTTCCGATTCCTTTATGCTTTTAGGTATAAAAACCTGCTTATACAAATAAGTAAAAGCGTGTTTTTTATCTAATTTTTTTATTTCGTTAAACTTTGCTTGCCGTAAAATTACAAATGCTTTTACAACTCCAAAGTCGTTTACGTACTTATTGTTTTTCCCCGACAACGGCGACGAGTAAGCAAAAACTTTATTTTCTTTAAACAAATAAAAAGGTTGATCGTCGTTTATAACTTTGGTTGCAAGCGGACAATATTTTTCCCACAACTTAGCGTGAGTGCTTTTACCCGTTCCGCTAGGGGCTAAAAAAGAGTAAACGTTTTCTCCCGCTTTAATCGCCGACGAATGTATTCTTAAAACGTTACGGTTATTTAAAAGCCAAAGTATTACATCTTGAAACAGAGATAATACTTTATCCATAAAGTCGCCGTTGTACTCGTTAAAGTCTAGCGTGCAATTTTCATTTTCAAAAGTAATAAAATCTTTAAAATAATCTAATAATTTATCATTGTAATTTTTAACTAAAAACACAGTTTCGGCTATTTTTATTTTCATTGTTCTTTCGTTAACCGCTTTCTAAACTCAATAGGCGAAACGCCTGTTTTTTGTTTAAATATATTTGAAAAGTTATACTCGTCAGAAAAGCAAAGTTTATCGCTTATTTCAAATATTTTCATCGAAGAATTTTTTAAAAGTTCTTTTGCCATAAAAATTCTTTTATCCAACAAATAATTATAAGGAGTCGTATTATAATATTTTTTAAACTCCCTATTCATTTGGGATTTAGAAATATTTATTTCCGCGCACAAGTCGTTTAAAGTAATTTTTCTATAAATAGACGCGTCTAACCTTTCTTTAACGTTGTTAGCTAAGGACGACGTTATTTTTTCGTTGCTTATTTTTTGCGATAAAGAAAACAATATTTTAAAAATTATTCTGCTTAATCCTATGGAATATTCATCGTGATAAGGGTGTTTTTCGGCGTAAGAGATAAGTTCCGTAAAAAACTTTTCACAATCGGGGTTATGTATAACCACTTTATCGAATAAGCCGTACGCACTTAAAAATGTGTCTAAAATACCGCTGAAAAAATTTATCCACATTTTTTTATAAGGTTCTTTTTTGTCTGCACCGTAAACGTGAGAAGAACCGGGTTTAAGCATATAAAAATCCCCCGCTTTAACGTAATACGTAACCCCGTCTTGTTTAATATATCCTTTACCCGAAACAACGTATTCGAAAACGTAATAATCCAAATGTTTTCTTTGAATAAAGTAATCTTTATCGGGATTAGTAATACCTATGGATTCTGCTCTTATAGGATAATTTTTATCCTTTTCGTAATCCAAAAATATTATTTCTTCCTTTTCGCAACTGCCGTAAACTATGTTTTTATATGGGTCGGGTTTTTTGGTATCGTGTCCGAGCATATAATTTCCTCCGAAAAAATTATGCAACTATTACACATTTTTTTATTTTTTTTGCATATTGTAACTTTTCTTTTTTTTATATTATAATGTAAGCAAGTTTAAATGTCAATAGTGTTTTTTTACGGAAATTTTTAAACAAAAAAACGAAATTATAATAAATCTTTTTTAAAAAAACACGATTAACGCAAACTAAAATTTAAGGGGGTAAAAATGAAAAAGCTTTTTAAACAAGTTTTAATTTTACTAATGTGTTCGATTTTCTTTTTGGGCGCAGTGTCTTGTAAAAACGAGGGTAGCGACAAATTGTCTAAATCATCCGCTGTAGGCTCGTCCCAATCAAGCTCCGACGAAAGTTCATCGGGAACATCGGTTAAGAGTTCGCTTAGTTCAAGTTCGTCGTCTAGTTCGTCAAGTTCTAGCTCGTCCGAAAAAAGTTCTAGCTCTTCGTCGAGTTCTAGTTCTTCTAGTAGTTCTAACTCTTCGTCAAGTTCTAGTTCGTCATCGAGTTCTAGTTCTTCGTCGAGTTCCAGCTCGTTCGACTTTAATTTGCCGACTTTGCCTGACGACCCCACGACTGAAAGGGGTGAAATAAACTCTTTAACTTACGGAGATATAAGGGTTCAGTTATTATCCGACACCTTAGTCAGAATAGAACAAAAAGGACCTAAGGGATTCGAAGACAGGGCGAGTTACATAGTATACAACAGAGATAACTGGACGACCGTTACCTATACACAAGAACAAACTTCGGACGAATACGTAATAAGAACGCGTAATTATCTTGTAAGAATACCTAAAAATTCTACTGCGGAAAGCGTTTACGTAACCACTCCGACAAATAAACTATTATATAAATACGACGGAAATACGGAAACAAACGTATATCTTCCCTCCCCGTCGGAAGAATTAAAGAGTTGGTATTTTACGGACAGTCCCAGAATTATACCTTCGTCTGCGGGATATTCGGTAAACGGAGAGCCTTTGTCGGGATGGGATTTCGACAACGATTCTACGGATATATTCGTATTTTTACCGGGTGGAGATTATAAGCAATTTACAAAAGACTACACTCGTTTAACGGGTGAAAGCGAAATGGTAACGTTGCAAACGTTGGGATACTGGGATTCGAGATATTACGAATACACTGCGGAAAGCGCATTGCAACAAATAAACGACTATCTTGACAGGGGATACAGTATAGACGTACTAGTTATCGACACCGACTGGCGTGACCACACGACGGGATTAAACGGAGTCGGATACGACGTAAACACCGACTTATTCCCCGATATGGCAGGATTTTTAAAAGAATGTCACGATAAAGGCGTTAACGTTTGCTTTAACGACCATCCGGAACCAGTTTCTGGGACTACTAACGGACTTGACGAAGCCGAAGTAGATTACAGAAGTAAAAAACTTAAAATGATTTTAAGTTTGGGAATAGATTACTGGTGGTACGATAGAAACTGGCCTACTTGCTTAAATTCAGCCGATCCGAGTATATCGGTTTACGCATTCGGAATGTATGCGTATCAATTTATCACGCAAGAATATTTTGAAGCGGAAGTACAAGGAAAAGAAGAAGAATACGCAAGAAGAGCTTTAATAATGGGCAACGTAGACGGATGCTTACACGGAAAATGGAATTACGCGTCCGATATATCGGCTCACCGTTATTCGATACAATGGACGGGAGATATAACTTGCGATTCCAACGCTTTGGCGCAAGAAATATACGCGTCTATATTCGGCGGAGCGGAAGTAGGAATACCTTATATGTCGTCCGACATAGGCGGACATACAGGCTCGGGAGTTACGAACGATATGTACGTTCGTTGGTTCCAGTACGGAGCGTTATCGACTATTTTAAGGGTACATTGTACGGCTTATAAATATATTAAACAAGAAGGACGTATGCCGTGGTTATTCGGCGAAACGGCGGAAGAAGTTGCGCACACTTATACGGATATGCGTTATAGATTACTCCCCTTGTATTATTATTTGTCATATAGAAACTACTCTACGGGACTTCCCATAATGGCAAGAACGGATATTAACTATCCCGACTATGAAGAAGCTTCCGCAAACGACCAGTATTTATTAGGCGATTACGTTTTAGTTGCGCCTATTGCGACTGCGGGATATGAGAAATTAGTCCCCGACGACCAACTTTCTTACAACGAAAGTCAAGGATTAATGGGCGAATATTACAATAACAATTCGTTAAGCGGAACGCCCGCGTACACTCAATTAAACAGCAACGTATTCTTTGACTGGGGCAACGGTTCTCCGCAAAACTTACCTTCCGACAACTTCTCGGTAAGATGGTCGGGAAAAATAAGAATAGGCGAAAAACCCGCTTCTCTTGCGTTCTACGCCGACGACTCGATAGTAGTTTATATAGACGGAAATAAGGTTATAGACGGTTCTTCCGTTTACGACACTTATCTATCTACTCCCGTTTACACCGCGAATTCCGAACACGACATTGTAATAGAATATGCGGAATTCGGTGGCGGAGCGCATGTTTATATGTATTATTGCATTCAAAATAACGGAATAGTCAGCACTAGAACGGTATTTATCCCCGACGGAACGTGGATTGACGTATGGACGGGCGATAGATTTGTAGGTCCTAAATCTTACGAGTTAAGTTACAACCTTAAAACTTCTCCTATTTTCGTAAGAGAAGGCGCGATAATACCGCTTGCCGAAAATATGAGCAACACAAACGAAAAAGTTTGGAAGAACATGTGTCTTGACGTATATCCGTCCATAAACTACGAAGCAAGGGCTACGATTTACGAAGACGACACTAAAACCGTTGCGTATAAAGACGGTAAATTCCGTACTACCGACGTAACGATGAAATATTATTCGGATTTAAACTCATTAGTAGTCGGAATTTATTCCGCAAAGGGTTCGTTCGACGGAATTAGAGCGATTACGGAAAGAAATTGGACTATAAGATTACACTCTAATCCGGAATGGGGAGAAATTACTTCTATAACGATAAACGGAAGAGAAATTACTCCTACCCTAATAGAAAAGTCTAGTAGCGGAAAACCGTTCGCGTTTAACGGGGCTTCTCTCGACGGAGACGTGGTAACGTTTACTTTCCCTGCAAACGTATATGAAGATAGCGTAATTATGATAAAATACGCTAACGTTAAAACTACTGCTTCTAACACGCAATACGACAAAACCAGCGTTCCCTTCACCGTTGAAAGCGACGAAGCGGGCGACGGATTAGATTTAAACGCAAGTAACGTTATCGACTACGTTTCTTTCGGAGAAGTAAACGCAACTACGGGAATTTATAAAAAGAATTCGCCTATAACCTATTCGTTCCCGAGTTCTTACGACACAAAATGGATAAACAGCGACTTCTTCTATAAACAATTAACTTTAAACGGAAAAGACACATTATCGTTTACGTCCATAGCGTCGCAAAGAAACTTTGAATTTACTATAAAAACGATAGGAAAACCTGCTTATTACACACTTTATTTAGGTGGAAAATACTCTACGGCAAGACTTACCGTAAGCGATAAAGCAGGAAACAGAATAACCGAAAGCTTTGGCGATTTATACGGAAGTTACGTTAGAAAAGTAACGATTTACGTATCCGACGCAACGGTATCCACCCTAAAAGTAACTTACGCAATGCACGCTTCCCTTCCCGACGGAGTAGGAGCTGCTGCAAGCGGAGAAGTTGCGGGTACGGGTTCGGGACAAGGAACTATATCTTTCGTTTCGATGTTTGCTTGTCTAGTTACGGAAGGCAAAACTCCTTCCATAGTAGTTTCGGACGGAGCGGTTAGCGCAAATACGGCTTCTCAAACGACGGCAAACGGTAGCGAAAACTTAACCAACTTAGGAGCTTCCTTTGGCGAAAGCACGCTCGATTGGATGCAATTCGGCAACGACAATAACGTAATGCCCGTAAGCAAAATCAACGGAAATTACATTATAAACGCAGATTTCCCGAATATTCTTTCTTTCGACGACTACGGTATGACCTTATCGTATAACGACGGCGACAAACTTTGCGCTCATACGGGTACGAGTAAGGGAACTGCTTCCAACTCGACAATTACGTTATCGGTTATGGTTGACGAAAGCGTTAAACACATAAGAGTATACGCAGGCGCTTGGAACTCTTCCGCAACGATAAAACTTTATTCGTCCAACGGAAAATTACTTGCAAGCTCTTCTAAATTCACCGCAGGTTCAACTTCTAATTGTCAAGTAGTAACGTTTGAACTTACGGTAACGGAAAAAACGTTCGTAATAATTAAAAACGAACCGTCCGACAGAGCAGACGTAGGTAACGTATCGCTTGCAGGAATAGCAATAACAGGTCAAGCAAAACAAGCAAACTCCGAGATAAAACTAATAGAAGCTTCTAACCCGAATTCGGCAACTTACGATTTAACCGAAGAAGGTACTGCCGACTGGGTATACTTTGGAGCAAACAAACAAAAAGCTAACGCTGACAACATTTCTACCGACGTATTATACGGCGGATTAAGAACTGCGGGAGATTTCTCTTCTACCCTATCTTATACCGACGGTGAAGACGGTAGCGCAAGCGGATTAAAAACCGCAAAAGGTTTCGATTTCGCTAAATTTAACGTAACCTTAGCTAGCGGAGATTATATGTTAAAATTCTTCGCAACGGCGGGAACTTGTACTTTAAGCGTATGTATACTAGACGAAAACGGCACCGTTCTTTATAACGGAAAAACGTTTAACACTTTAGCCGAAAACGCAAGCGCGGTAATTAAATTGTTTATATCCGCAACGGTGGAAGAAACTTTAACCGTAGTGTTCTATAAAGACGATAGTTCGTCGGGCGTAGCGGGATTAAGCGCGGTAGCCCTTGAAAAAGACGCGGTTGTCGAAATTTTAACGGTAACTGCAAGCGCAAGCGTAACCGATACTCAAAGCGTTTATTTAGATAGTTGTTCTTCTTACGACACGCTTTATTGGGAACACTATTCCAACGCGGGAACTAACGTAATGTTAAACGCAACCGACCTTATTACTTCTAATAACGCGGAAAGCGGAAACGATTTCTACGATTACGTATCGCTTTCTTGGACAAACGGAAAAGACAATAACGTTTGGTGCGGAAACACTAACGGAAAATGCTTAGGCTCGGAAATTTCGATAAATATCAACGTTAATCCGTCCGTTAAAGAAATACAAGTATTCACGGGCGCTTGGAGAGCTACTAACGTAACTTCTTTATATCATAACGGCGAACAAATAGCCGTCGCTCCGTCCTTTACGGCAGGAGATAGCTCGGCTAGAAAATTAGTAACGTTTGCATTCTCTACGAATAAAGAAACGACGATTACTATTAAGATAACGCCGTCCGATATAGGCGACGCAGGTAACGTATCTTGCGTAGCGATAGTAATAGCGGGAGAAAAACAAACGCCTATAACTTCGCTTTCTATGACGAGTACGGAAATGACCGACTTTAACACGACGCATATCAATTTAACCGAATTAGGAACGTTAGATTGGGCGTACTTTAACACTCAACCCCATTCCGACAAGATAGAAGAAATGAACGGCGGAAATTTAATTGACGTAACTACTTTAAAAGTACAAGATAATTTAAAATTCTGGGACTATAAAGCAAGTTTCTTCTGGTCGAACGGAACAACGCTTATAGGCAACCCGACTGACGACGACGTAGACCAAAGCGTCGGCGGAACGAACAACGGTGTAAACGGAGCGTACGTTTCGATTGACGTTACCGTAAACGAAGGAGTAAATTCCGTATATTTATGGATAGGCGGATATTCTGCTCAATATTATTTAGAAGCCATAAATTCCAACGGAAACGTAATATTCTCGCAAAAGATGCACGACGAAGTATCAAATACGTCTTTTTGCTATCAAACCAATTTTACGGTAAATTCTAGCGGTACGGAAACGTTAAAATTCGTAGTATATAGAACTAGCGGACAAAACTGTTCTATGTGCGCGGTAGCGGTAGCATAAAAGTAAGGCTATATGGCGGTTATCAAATAAAAAATATAAATAACCGCCTATAAAATTTAAGGAACTAATTATATTTTTTAAAGATAAAAATAGATTTTAAAAATATATAGCTAAAATTTTAATACACAAGCATAAACCTTTCAAAGAAAAATCTAAGATAAATTTTTCCCTTACCCCAAAAAAATATCACAGCTAAAAGCTGTGATATTTTTTAATGTCTTGGTGAATTATACTATTAAGTGCAACAGTTAGGAGCAAAAAAAGAAGTTCATATAAATCTATGGTATAATAGTTTTAGCAACAAAACAAAAACCAAGGAGAAATATATGAACTACCACCATTTTACCATAGAAGAACGCTGTTGTCTACGAGAATACTATGTAAAAGGAAAAAGTTATCGAGAAATTGCGAAATTATTAGGGAGAAACGTAAAGTATCATTAATAACAATACTAAATACGTCTTTAGTCTTTTTGTCATTTTTTCTCCCCTTTAGTTTATTTTTCCATCTTTTGCTTCTCTCCTTTTCTTCATTCGTAAAATATTTATACTCCTTTTTAAATTACTATCCATTTCGCGTATAAGCTTGTAACGTACTCGTCAGGAACTTGTTGTCTTGAGTTCAACAATTCTTCCCAATCTATATCCATTTTGCTTATAGGCGTACTGAAACTAAATTCGTTTATACATTCTTTTTCTGTATACCATCCGCTAAAAGTATATCCTTCTCTCTCAGGTATTGGCGGTATTTCTTCTATCAGCTCTCCGTTTTCTATATCGTCTATCCAATAATAGTCTTCTTGCGGTGAATTTTCGTAATTCCAATGAAATTCTACGTTCGCAGGTCTTAAAAAATAAACCTTATTCTCAAAATCTAATTCTTCTCCATAAACAGTTCTTAAATAATCAATGTGTTCATATATTTTTTCATTATATAATTTTAATCTCATGTAATTAATATTGTTGTAATGTGCTTTAATTGTCGCAATATATTGAAAACCATAACAATTAATTATTAATTTAAATTTTTTTTCATAATTTTCTTTATTTTCAAACTCAACACAAGCAACAAGATTTCTTACTGTATTGTTATAACTGCCACCATCTTTTTTTATCAAGTTTTCTATTAATAATTTTTTCATATTTGAAGTAATAAATTTACTTCTAACAAGTTTATAACCTGAAAAACCTCCACCCCAACCTCCAAAACCAATATTTTTTTGATTTACCGTGTTTGGCAATACTATTGTTTCTTTTTGTTTCCCTTCAGCACTTAAATCAACTATTAAATAGGCATTTATTTCTTTATTTATAGCATATACATAATCACCTATTGTTATTTGTTCATATTCTAATCCTTCACATCCTGTTTGCAATAAGCATATTCCAAATATATTAATAATTAAAATTATAAAACAAGTTATTTTTGCTAATAGCCTTTTCTGTAATTTATTCTCCATAAAATCTCCTTATTCGCTATTTTTTTATAGTTTAAAATTTTTTCATCATTCATTCGTAAAATATTTATACTCCTTTTTAAATTTTTATCCATTTTGCATATAAACAAGTTACGTAATTATCGGGAATATTATCTTCAAGCAAAAAAACTTTTTCCCAATCTAATTTCATCTTGCTTATAGGCGTACCAAAATTAAATTCGCTTAAACACTCTTTTTCAGTATACCATCCGCCAAAACTATATCCTTCTCTTTCAGGTATCGGCGGTATCTCTTCTATCAGCTCTCCGTTTTCTATATCGTCTATCCAATAATAATCTTCTTGAGGTGAATTTTCGTAATTCCAATGGAATTCTAAGTTTGTAGGTCTAAAATAATTTATAATTTTGTTTAAATCAAAGCCACTATAATTTTTCTTTACTTCAATATAATCGGCAATATTTTCCTCAAAAACGTTTTTTCTCATATATATAGTACTTTGATTATTATAACTTTCATAATTTATTGCATTAAATAAACCATAATTAACCACTGTTTTAAAATTTATTTTATTAAATGTGGCACGATGGATAATATATTTAATATTTGAATAATTAATTAAGTTTTTATTAATATACGAATACTGCATATTAATATATTTTTCTATCATTAACTTCTTTAATTTTTGTGTTGTTAATTGAGACATAACTAATCTTCCATTAGTATTTATCTTAATTAAATCACCAAATTCGACTTCCAAATTGTCAACTAAATTATTATAAACAAGAATTTCCTTTTGCTTGCCTTCTTTTGATAAATCGACAACCCAATAAATTGGGCTTTCATGTAAATCTGTTACAATAGCATACTCATAATCTCCTATTGTAACTTGTTCATATCTTTTCCCCTTACATCCTATTTGAAACAAACTTATTACAAATATATTGATTATTAAAATTATAAAACAAGTTATTTTTGCTAATAGCCTTTTCTGTAATTTATTCTCCATAAAATCTCCTTATTCGCTATTTTTTTATAGTTTAAAATTTTTTCATCATTCATTCGTAAAATATTTATACTCCTTTTTAAATTTTTACCCATTTTGCATACAAAATTTTCCTTTTTTCTAACACTATTTTACAAAATATTTATGCACAATTCAATACTCTTATAAAAAAATTTTAAAACCCGTTTACCCCCTAATTCCCTTGACTTATTATATTATAAATATTATACTTTGAGTTGTAACTCAATAAATGACTTAAATTTATAAAAGGCAAAAAATGATATCTAAACAAAAAGTAAAAGACCCCAAAAAACCCATATTAACGGCGTGCGTAAAAATGTTTATAGAAAAGGGTTTTAAACAAACTATGATATTATCTTTCATGTGATAATATCTTCCGTTTGTGTTTTTGTTGTAACTGGCAGGTCGCAACTTTTATTATACACAAACGGAGGATTTTACTCAACGGTAAACCTTTACTGAACCCCCAGACTATCTGGGGGTTGCTCACACAAAAAAAGGCGTAGCTAAATGCTACGCCGTTTTTGAATGTGGTATTTTTTTAGTTTTTTCCTTAAATTTAATCTCTATTTAATTTTAATCTATTCAACAATTTTCTATCGGTGCATAAGTACCCCGCACCCGAAACGTTGCTATATTCGGGATTATCGTCTATTATGGTTTTTACATCTAATTTTTGTTCAAAATATTCTTGAAGTCCTACGATTTTAGACATTCCGCCCGACAAAAATATTCCCGTCCTGTTAATTTCTCCTAACGCTTCCGGCGGAAGTTTAGCCATAATTTTTTCCGCAACGTTTATTATTAAATCGAAAAATCTTTTTAACGGTTGATAAACGTCTTTCGCTTCTACCGACAAAGGTCTAGGTCTACCCGTAATAACGTCCCTACCGTTTACAACGTAACGCAATTCGTCGTTAGTGTACATGCTTCCTAACTGAATTTTCAATTTTTCGGCAGTTAGCATACCTATTTTTAGCTTAAAGTTATTTTCTATAAAGCTTGCCAACATAGAATCTACGTTTTGTCCGCCCAAATTTATGCTTACGCCCGTAATTACTCCGCTAGGCGAAACAGCCGAAATATTAGTTGTTCCACCTCCCAAATTGATAATAAATCTAGGGCAATCGCTATCAGCCATAATATTCATACCGTAAGCCGTTAAAATAGGCGATTCTACAAAAGCTACGTTATATACTCCCAAAGAACGCAAAAATTTATCTATCGACATAATTTTATCGCTATCCGTACCGCACGGAACAGACATTACCACGTCTTCATGAAAATACTGAATTTTATCGAAATATCCTTTTAACATTTGCCTTGCCAAAGGAACGTTATCGATAAAGCCTTCAAAAACGGGAAAAGTTACTTCCGTATCTTCAACTGCCATACCGTAAAGCTTTTTAGCGTCTTCTCCCAAAGCCTTAATTTTCCCTTTTTCCCTACTCAAAGCAACCGCGCTAGGTTGTTCCAAAACTATTCCCATACCCGTTTTGTAAATATAGGTATTGCTAGACCCCATATCCAAAGCGACTGCGTTTTTCATACTATCACCTTTAAATCTTTTAAAATATTCTCTATTCTCTCCGTCGGAAACCCTACTACGTTATCGTAAGAACCGACTATTTTTTTAACGAATTTGCCGTTTTGAATTGCATAACCGCCCGCTTTATCCAAACCGTCTTCGCTTGAAACATAATCTAAAATTTCGGTTTCGGATAAATCGTTAAATATAACCTGCGTTTTTTCAATTCCGAAAAACTCTTTTTTACCAAATATAACTGCATAACCCGTTAATACTTCGTGAACCGAACCCGAAAGTTTTTTTAAAAAAAGTTCGTTTTGAGCTTTATCGATAGGTTTTCCTAAAATTTCCCCGTTTAACGCGACAACAGTGTCTGCCCCGATAACTACTTCGTCAGGAAAGTTTTTCGCAACGGCAAAAGCTTTTAGTTTTGCGTTTTCAAGGCAAATAAGTTCAGCGTTTCCAACCTTTATTTCTTCCACTTCGGGAATAATTATTTTAAAAGACGAAACTAATTTTTTTAGTAATTCTATACGTCTTGGCGAACGACTTGCAAGTATCATAAATACATTATACCTTAAAGCTTTGTTTTTGTAAAGACAATTTAAAAAACGCAGAAAAAAGCATAAAAAAATTTTATGTGTAAAGCTTAAAAATTTTTTCGGGCGGACAATTAAGGCGTTGATTTTTTAAAATAGTTAATGTATAATTTAACTAGGAGAAAAAAAATGATAATTTTTCACACGGCAGATTTACATTTGGACAGTTCTTTACAGACTAGATTAAGCGTTGACAAAGCCGAAAAATTTAACGCAAATTTAACGCAAACTTTTCAAACCATATGCGAAAACGCAATTAAGGAAAATGCGGAAGTAATAATAATTGCGGGCGACTTGTTCGACGGTAAAAACGTAAACGCCAACGTTTTAAACAGAATAAAAAAAGTAATAGAAAAATATATAAACGTATTGTTTATTTACGTTTACGGAAATCACGATTTTGACGAAAGAAAAAATATTTTCAAAGATTTTTCCGAAAATTTTATTGTTCTTAAAAGTGGCGAAAGTTTAATAAAAGAAGACGTAACCTTTTATTCTTATTCTGCCCCTCTGCCTTTATTTAACGAAAATTTATACAACGTCGTAATAGGACACGGCGAAACGGTAGATTACGAAACCTACGATAAAGATAAAATAAGTTTACCGCTTAGTAAAAATAAAAACGTAGATTATTTGGCGCTCGGGCATTATCACGACTTTAAACTTGCCAGTTTAGACCAAAGGGGGAAATACGCTTATTGCGGTTGTCCCGCAGGAAGGGGTTTTGACGAATGCGGACAAAAGGGATACGTAAAAATTGATACCGTAACACGCGTAGTAAAATTTGAACCGCTAGAAAATCCGCTTTTTATAATCGAAAATTTTGATATTACAAACATTTCTATATTGGATTTAGAAGAACAAATGAAAAACAAATTAACCTATCCGTCGAATTCTTTCGTAAGGGCGGTAATAAAAGGAAAGGTTCAAAAAGAAGAGCAAACGGATTTTAGTTATATAAAAAACTATTTTGAGAACAAGTTTTTTTATTTCGAATTAAAAAACGAAACCGAAATAGACTACGACGAACTTATAAACAAAGGCGATTTTTCTTTAAAAAGCGAATTTTTAAAAGTAGTAAAAGCGCACGGGGACGAATTAGAAAAAGAAATTATCGAAAAGGGGTTAAAGCTTTTAAAATGAAAATTAGGAGTTTACATATAAGCGGATTTGGGAACGTAAAGGAGCAAGATTGCAATTTTTCGCAAATTACGCAAATAATTTCGGAAAACGGAAGCGGGAAAACCACCCTTGCCAACTTTATAGAAATTATGCTTTACGGAATGAACGCCAAAAATACTGCCGATAGAGATTTTCTGCCTTGGAACAATTCGGTTTTCGGCGGGACTATGGAGTTCGAATCGAACGGTCAAATATATAAAGTAGAAAGAACTTTCGGTCAAAAAAAATCGGACGATACGTTTAAATTATATAAAGACGGAAAACAATCTTTCGATTACTCGGAAGAATTGGGACTCGAACTATTTAACTTAGACAGAGAATCTTTTCATAGAATATGTTTTTTTGACCAAACCGATTATCAAAAAGGCAAAGTATTTATATCCGAACGTCTTAATTCCGTAATCTGCGCGACTGACGAATTTAACAATTTTAATTCTATATGCAAAAAAATAGAAGACGAAATTAAGGAATATCAAAATAGGCAAAATAGAGGAAAAATTCCTACCGTCAAGCAAAATTTATTTGATACGGAGATAGAGTTAAGAAACTTATCCGATAAAAAAGACGAATATTTTACTTTAAAAAACAGTTTACAAGAACAAAAAGAAAAACGTGAAAAACAAAAAACCTTATTATCTGCTTACGAAAAAGAGCGGGACGAATTGCTAAAACAGTTATCTTCTTCCAAAGTAGAAGCGAAAATAGAATCGCTAAAACAAGCAAGACAAAGAATAGTTCAAAAAATACAAAAGTCAAACGAAATATTAAACGAAAACACAATTAGTGAAGAACAAGTAAACGTTTATATAAAGTTTTGTGATGACGTAGAAAAAAAGACAAACGAACTAAACTCTTTATCAAAAAGCTTTTTGCCCGTTTCGGAAAAACCTTTGCCAAGTGATGAAGAAATAGAAAGCGCCGAAAAATCTTACCACAATACAGGTAAATCTTCTTTTTCGTTCTTCTTACCACTTTGTATAATACTTGCCGTTTTAAGCGTAGTTTTGTTTGCGTTTAGCTTTATAAAATCCGTAAATATACCCCTTTTAACAGTTGCCGTTATATCTACAATCGGCGCAATTATTTTTGGAGTTATCGACTATAAAAAACACGCTTTAATAAAAAGGCAAAGACAATCCGTAACCGACTTTTTAGGCAAATACGGATATATGAACTATTCTCCGTCATCGGCGTTTCAAGCTATGAAATCGGACAGAATTTCGCAAACGCAAACGCATAACCAAAACCGACTTTTGCAAGAAGAAATTTCTAATATCCAAAACGAAATTTCATCTTTAAACGGACGTATAGACAGGTTTATTTACAGTTTTACCAATTCCGCAACGGATAAGCTATCTTTTCTATACGAGCTCAAAAACGTAATAAAAATAAAAGAAGAAAATCTTGCAGAACTAAAAGATATAGATAAAGAAATATTAAAAATTCAATCGGAAAACGGCAATGAGAATTTAAAAACGGAATATCAAAATAAGCTAAACCAAATTAAACTTTTAAAAACGGAAATTGACGAAATAGACGAAAATATTTCGCGTTTATCTTCTTTAATGGCGGTAGCTTTGGTAGATAGCGAAAAATACGATAATTTATGCTTAAAAAAGCAAGCTTTAAATGGAGAGCTTTTACAATTAAACAAAGAAAAGGAAATAGCCGAAAAAACTTTGGAATACTTAAAAGAAGCCAAAGAAAACTTGACTAAAGGTTGCTATGAACCTTTAAAAAAATCTTTAAAAAAATACTGCGAAAGTCTTTTTCCCACTCTTTCGGGCGTTACTTGCGACGAAGATTTTAACGTTACTTTTTTAGTTAACGGTTTAACGAAAGACTCTCATTCTTTATCGCTGGGACAACAGCAATTAGTAAATTTTTCTTTAAGATTAGGACTTATAGATTCGCTATTCGATAAGGAAAAACCATTTATAATTATAGACGACGCTTTTTGTCCGTTAGACGAAGAAAACTTTAATCTTTGCAAAAAATTATTAAAAGAGATTTCTAAAACTTTACAAATAATTTATTTGACACCGCACCGTTCAAGAAGCTTAACGGATTAAAATTTTTTATCTTTTTCTTTAATATGATAATTTTTTAAAACTAAAATACGGCAATGCTAAATTAGCGTTGCCGTATTCGTTTATTAAATATTATTTTCTTACAATCTTATTGTTTTCAACTTTATAGTACTGATTTGCCGTATCAACGTAAAAAGTTGCTTTTTCACAATCTAAAAATGCGTCGTCCGCAATATATTCTACGCTTGCGGGAATATTTACTACCCTTAACTCAACGCAGTTTGCAAAACATCTACTCTCTATTCTCTTTAACGTTTTTGGTAAAGTACCTACGTTTATAAGGCTTACGCAATATTCAAACGCACTGTTTTTTAAATCAGTTAAGTTATCGGCCCATTCAACGGTTTGCAATTTTCTACAATTATAAAAAGCATACTGACCTATAACCGTACACGTAGAAGAAGCAATTTTCGTAAATTCGGCATTTTCAAAAGCAAAACCTGATATTTGAGTAACCGATTTACCATCATGTTTTGTCGGCAAAATAACCGTTCCGCTAAATTTTTCGTCGCTCTTTGCTTTTATTCCGTAAGTATCATCAGCTAAAAGCGTGAAAACAAACTTACTCTCGTCAGTTTCTATATCTGTTTTTCTTTTTAAACCTACGTTACATGCCGTAAGCGATAATAATAGCAAAAACGCAATAATCACGGCTACGCTTTTAAAAATTTTACGCATACACTCTCTCTTAATTATTGATAAAATTATAACCTACAAAAAGTAGATTTTTGTTTAACAACAAAATCTTTAACTAACTTGTATTATATGTTATTTTATTTATTTTGTCAATAACTATTTAACTTTTTTTATGACTATAAGGCTTTAAAACCTTTAAAACTCTCCGCTTTTAAAGTAATTATTAAACTAAATCCCTTATCAACGCTTTGAACGTTTATTTCGGGCTTAGAATTTACTATCATATAATCGTTAAAAACGCTCAATAAATCGCCAAGTAACGCTTCTTTAAAATTTTCGGAAATCCCTAATCTGTCAACGGTTATCATCGTGTTTATTTTATTTAATTCGCTTTTTTTCATCTATTACAATTCCTTTTAAAAGAAAAAAACTTTTTTTGTTTATAATATTCTATTATTTTACTTTTATTTTCCGTAATATTATCCGCTAAAACGCTAAAAACCTTGTTTACGTATGCGCTTCCGTCTTCCGTAACGCAATTAGTAAGCAAACTATCGCATTCGGGAATAACGCCTTTAATATTGCATTTTAAAATGGCGGAAACGTCTTCGTGAGTTAAACATTTCCCTTCCGAAGCCAAATCCCCTCTCATTCTATTTATTATTACGGAAACGTTTTGCATTTCGTACGCCCTTAAAATCGACAAAACTTTATCGGCGTCCCGCACGCTGACGGAATACGGAGTTACAACCACTAACGCCGAATCCGACACGCAACACGCCCTATGAAATCCACTATCTATTCCCGCAGGGCAATCGATTAAAAAATAATCGAATAATGGGCTTAATGTATCTATCATAAGCTTTAAATTTTGGGGATTTATTTGAGAATTTTCAAACGAATGAGTACTTGCAACTAAAAACAAATTAGTAATTTCAGTTTGAATAATAGCCTGTTTTAATCTGCATCTATTATTTACCGCGTCGATAACATCATAGTTAATATTTCCGTTTACGGCGCAAATTGCGTCTAAACTGTTAAGTCCGAAATCGAAATCGAATAAGCACACTCTAAAACCTTTTTTTGTCAAAGCTCTTCCTAAATTTGCGCAAATAGTGCTTTTACCCACTCCGCCTTTTCCGCTTGTTATAAGTATAGTTTCAGCCATAGCATTCTCCTTTATTAGAGAATATACTTTTCCCATTGTCGAATAACGATATATTTTATAAAATTATGTCAAGTTTTAAAATATGAATAAAAATGTATTTATAAATTATTAAAATACAAAACGATTAAAAAATCCTAACTGCAAACGCAATTAGGATAAATAATAATTTTTTAATAAATCAATAAAAAAACAAGAAATAACTTTTTCGTCTGATAGATACTTAACAAAATTATTCCAAAAAATCAACAAAACGATAGCAATTTTTTTCGTTAAATAATATAAATAACAAAAATTTTTTCAAAAAATCAATAAAAAATAAAAAAACTTTTTCGTCTGATAGATACTTAACAAAATTATTCCAAAAAATCAACAAAACGATAGCAATTTTTTTCGTTAAATAATATAAATAACAAAAATTTTACAATAAAAAAACGAGAAAAAATTTTCTCGTTTAAATTATTAAAGTATTTCTTTAACTTTTGCACTCTTACCGGTTCTTTCGCGTAAATAATAAAGTTTAGCTCTTCTGACAGAACCTCTTTTAACAACGTCAACCTTAGTAATTTTAGGCGAATGAATGGGAAACGTTCTTTCTACGCCGACACCGAACGAAATTCTTCTTACCGTGAAAGATTCTCTAATTCCGCCGTTCTTTTTAGCAATTACGATTCCTTCAAATACCTGAATTCTTTCTCTCGTACCTTCTATAACCTTAACCGATACTCTTACCGTATCTCCGACATTGAAAGAAGGAACTTCTGCTTTTAAATTTTCTTTTTCGATTTGTTCAATTATAGTCATTTGACTTACCTCCATATACAAGACGTTCGTTGTAGCATGACAAGAGGACCGTCCGAGTCGAATGTTATTGTACCATACTGAAAAAAATAAATCAACTTTTTTTATACGATTTTAATAAAAATTTTATTCTAAACTTGTTATTAAGATTTAATATATAAAAAAATTTATTTTTTTCCTAAAAATGAATATAAATTACACTCCAACTTTCCGTTGTAAAGTTTTCTTTTTTTACACTTTTTTCCAAATAGATTTTCAAAATCGGTTACGCTTGACAAAACGTATGCGGACCAATCCGGCAAAGCGGAAAACATTTTACCAAATGCTTTATAACAAGAAACGATTTGTTTTCTCGTCATCAACCTTTCGCCGTACGGCGGATTTGTAATGATTACGCCGTGACTACGTTTGCTCGTAAAGTTACGCATATCGTCGTTTATAAATTCTATATACTTACTTACCCCAGCTTTTTTTGCGTGATATTTAGCAAGTTTAATTGCGTTTTCGTCTATATCGTACCCATAGACTTTTAAATCGGGAATATCTAAAATATCGTTATTCGCCTGCATTTTTACTTGCTCGAAAATTTTTATATCAAAACATTTCCAATGAAGAAAATCAAAATCCCTATCGTTTCCCGCAGGAATTTTTAAAGCGTGTCTTACGGCTTCTATTAAAATAGTACCGCTTCCGCAAAACGGGTCGCATAATATTCTGCCCGCTTTCCAAACCGACAAATGAACCATAGCCATTGCAAGAGTTTCCTTTAAAGGAGCTTCTCCGACCAACGTTCTATAACCGCGTTTATGAAGTCCGTCCCCCGACGTGTTTAATAAAACCGTAACTACGTCTTTATAAATTGCAATTTCTATTTTATATTCAGCTCCGTCTTCTAATAGCTTGCAATTATAAATTTTTTCAAGACGGTTGCACACAGCCTTTTTGGTAAGACTTTGAATTGAGGATAAAGCGAATAATTTACTCATAACGCTTTTAGCCGAAATTATTATTTTCGCATTTTTATCTAAATATTTTTCAAACTCAATTTTTGAAATTTCATCGAAAAAAGCGTCAAAATTATCACATTTAAAGTTTGCAAGTTCTATTTCAACTCTACCTGCCGTTTCTAATTTTAAATTTAGAATGGCAACGTCAATAAACTCACCTTCAAGCGTTCCCCTACCGTTTACAAAAGGAACTTCGGGGTACCCTAATTTTTGTAATTCTCTTTTTGTTACGGCTTCTACACCGGAAGCCGACGTAATACATATTTTCATATTAAAAAGCGTGTTCTATCACGTTTACGCCTTGTGGCGTAACTTCTACGACTATAAAATCCACGTCGCAATCCAAAGAGTTTTCCGAAAGATAAATTTGAGCAAACTCTCTATATTTTTTTTGTTTACTTTTATCTACTGCCATTGCGGGAGTTCCGAAATTATCGTTAGTTCTGGTCTTTACTTCACAAAAACACAAAACGTCTTTTTTTATTGCTAAAACGTCAATTTCGGCATACTTATTTTTTAAGTTTTTTCCTAATATTTTATATTTTTGCTTTTTTAAAGCTTTAATGGCTAGCCGTTCTCCTTTTGCTCCCAAAAGTTTTTTATAAAGGTTTTTCTGTGTATCGGGCAAGGTCCTATCTCCTTTATTGCCGTAATATGTTCTTTCGTTCCGTAACCCGCATTCTTTTTAAAGTTGTATTGCGGATAAATTTTATCATATTCCGCCATAAGTCTATCTCTATAAACTTTTGCCAAAATAGAAGCGCAACCTATAGTATAAGATAACGCGTCGCCTTTTATAACGCTAAGTTGCGGAATATCGGTATTTAATTTTACTGCGTCTATTAAAAGTACGTCGGGTTTAATTTCTAAACTTTTTACCGATTGCAACATACATTTTTTAGTCGCATTTAAAATATTTATTTCGTCTATTTCTTTTTCGGAAATTTCGGTTATCGAGTACGCTACGGAACAACTTATAATTTCGTCGTAAAACTTTTCTCTTTTTTTTGCGGAAAGTTTTTTGCTGTCGTCAACTCCGTCTACGAGTTTTGTTAAATCCATAATAACCGCGCAAGTAACTACGGGACCGGCTAGCGGACCTCTACCGACTTCGTCTATACCGCAAATATATTTATATCCCTTTTCTAAACAATATTTTTCGTATTGTAATTTATCGATTTTTTCAGTTATTTTCTCTTGTTTTGCCATAGTTAAACTTTATTTCAATCAAAAAATAAATTATTTCGTTATTGAATATATAATAAATAAGCTTATTCCAAACAAATTTTTCCTATCCTACCCTTACGGAAATCGTCTATTAAGGAAGAAGCGCATCTAGCATAATCGTACTGACCGCCTTTCATCAAAAATCCCCTATTTCTACAAATATCTTCGTAAATTTCAATAGGCGTTTTTTTTGCGTCTATTTTATATTTTTCTTCTAATTTTTGCGGACAAATTTGACTAAAAGATTTAATCATTTCTAAACATATTTCTTCTTTATCCAAAATATCGTCGTTAATACAACCAATAAACGCAAGGCGTCTTGCCAAGTCTTGATTTTCAAAAGACGGAGGCATAGTTCCCGGCGTATCCATAAGTTCAACGCCGTCCGTTTTTAACCATTGCGTATTTTTTGTAACGCCCGCTTTATCTCCCGTAACCGCTTTTTTTTGACCGCACAAAGTGTTTATTATCGTAGATTTACCGGTGTTAGGAATACCTATAACCATAACCCTTAAAGGTCTATTACCTTTAAGTTTATATCTCTCTATTTTTTCGGCAAGTTGAGTTTTTAATACTCTTAAAGCGTTACTGACCGTTTTTTTATCAGTTCCCGTGACACTGACGGCAGTCATAGACTTATTTTTAAACTCGCTTAAAAGCCTTTTTAAATCTACGCTTTCAACCAAATCGGATTTATTAAGCGCGTAAACTATCGGTTTAGAATTAAAAATACCGTTAAGCTTAAAATTTATACAAGAAAACGGAGCTCTTGCGTCGAGAACGTAAATAACTCCGTCAATCAATTTTGCGTTTTCCGATATTTCTCGCATTGATTTACTCATATGCCCCGGAAACCACTGAATATTTTTCATTTTTACCCCATACAGTAGAATTTTACAAACGTAAAAAGACTTTTATTATGCGAATTTTTACGATTTGAGCTTAGGAAAATTTACACCTATGTTTAATTTGTATAAACAATATATTTTATCAAAAAAACGTCTTAACAAAAACTTTTTAAAGCAAAAAATAGAATTATTTTTCAAGTAAATCAGGTCTTAATTTTTTGGTAATTTCCAAAGATTTTTCCGCTCTCCATTTATCAACTTCCGCGTGATTACCCGAAAGTAACACGTCGGGGACTTTAAGCCCCATAAACTCTTGCGGTCGAGTATATTGAGGATATTCAAGCAATCCTTCCGAAAAACTTTCTTGCGAAAGAGAATCGGAACTAATAACCCCGTCTACGTATCTTGCTACTGCGTCGGTTATAACCATTGCAGGTAGTTCTCCGCCGGTTAAAACGTAATCGCCGATAGATATTTCCCCATCGAAATACAAATCCAAAACTCTTTGGTCAACGCCTTCGTAATGACCGCATAAAATAAGTATACGCTTATTTTGAGCAAGCTTTTTTACAAGGTTTTGACTTAGTTTTTCTCCTTTTGGTGAAGTATAATATCTAATCGCTTCATGGTTAGGGTCAACGCTTTCTACACAAGACGCGATAGGTTGAGCCATCATAACCATGCCCGCTCCGCCCCCGAAAGGCGAATCGTCGCACTTTTTATGTTTATCAAGCGTATATTCTCTAATATCGGTAACTACTATTTCAAGTATGCCTTTTTCTACCGCCCTACCTAAAATACTCGTTTTAAGCGGAACGAACATTTCGGGAAAAAGCGTGAGAATATCAATTCTCATACAAAATTACCTCGTCGAGTTTTTTCGCGTTTACGGTTATTTGTTTATTTTGAATGTCTATTTTAGGCTCTAACTGTTTAATAAAAGGAAAACTTGCCCTTTTACCGTTATTTTCGCAATAATATACGTCAACTTTGCCCGTTGTAATATCAACGATTTTTCCTATAATTTTATCAGTATCGGTTACTACCGTACAACCTAAAATATCAACGACGAAAAAGCTGTCGTCTTCCTTTACTATATCTTCCCTTAATGCGAATAAGTTTTTATTTCTTAAAGTTTCGGCTTCGTTTCGGTCGGCAATTCCCCTTAAAGACATAAATAAATCTTCTTTGTTAGAGCGAATATTTAATACCTTATATTCCTTTCCGTCAATGAAAACGTTTTTTACGTTCGATAAACTGAAAGCCGAATCGCAATAAGTTTTAACTTTAATCTCTCCCTTAATGCCTTGCGGTTTGGTAACCGTTCCGATTAAAAGTTTTTCTTCCATTAAAAAGTTTCGCCTTTTTCTTTTATTTCGATATTGTATTTTTGTTTGGTTTCGCTAGCTTTGGTTTTTACTAACGTTCTTAACGCCTTAGCGATTTTTCCTTGCCTACCGATAACTTTTCCCATATCGGAACTAGCTAAAACTATCGTTACGTTTACGGTATTCTCTTCTTGATTTTCTTCAACTAAATATTCTATTTCGTCTTTTTTTTCGGCAAATTGTTCGACGATATATTTAATCATATCCAGCATATTAGTTCTCCTTTTAATTGCAAATAACGGCGAAATTCCTAAAATTTAAGGAATTATGCCGTATTTTACATAGATTAAATTTTACGCGTAAATTCGCTAATTATTTCTTTTTCTTTTTGGGATTAGTTTTAGAAGGCGAAAGTTTTGCGCTTTTTTCGATAACGCCTGCGTTAATCAATAAACTTCTTACGGTTTCCGTAGGTTGAACGCCCTTTGCAAGCCAAGCTTTTGCTTTTTCAGCGTCGATAACGATTTCAGCGGGGTTGGTTAAAGGATTATAATGACCGATTTTGTCAATATAAGCTCCGTCTCTTGCCTTTTCAGCGTCAACAACTACGATACGATAGAAGGGGCTTTTTTTATCTCCCATTCTTGTCAATCTCATTTTTACCATTTTGTATTTCCTCCAAAAATATTATTTTATTTAAAACGGAAAGCGGTTTAATTTACCGTTTTTCATTTGTTTCATCATCTGTTTCGATTGCTCGAATTGTTTAAGAAGTTGATTTACTTCTTGAATAGTCGTTCCGCTTCCCTTAACTATTCTCATTTTTCTGGAATAATTGAGAATTTGCGGATTCTCCCTTTCTTTAATCGTCATAGAAAGAATAATTGCTCTCGTGCGTTTAATTCTCTCTTCGTTTACGGCGTTTTCGTCTATTTTAACGTTTTTACCTTGACGCATCATATTTTGCGGAAGCATAGACATTAAACTTCCTACTCCGCCCATTTTTTGTACCGTTTCGAACTGTTCTAGGTAATCGGAAAGAGTGAAAGAGTTTTCTCTCATTTTCTTTTCCATTTTTTTAACTTGTTCTTCGGTAACGCTTTCTTGCGCCTTTTCTATTAAAGTTAAAACGTCGCCCATTCCAAGAATTCTATTCGCCATTCTGTCGGGATAGAAAGGTTCTAAATCGGTTAGTTTTTCCCCTACCGAGCAGAATTTAATGGGTTTACCCGTAACTGCCTTTACCGATAGACAAGCTCCCCCTCTCGTATCGCCGTCGAGTTTAGAAAGCACAACGCCCGAAATTTCCAAACGCTCGTTAAAAGTTTTAGCAACGTCTACCGCAACTTGACCTATCATAGCGTCGATAGTTAAAAGTATTTCGTGAGGGTGAACTTTTTCAACGATATTTTCAAGCTCTTGCATAAGCTGTTCGTCTATTTGCAATCTTCCTGCAGTGTCTATGATAACGGTATCGTATCCGAATTTTTTAGCGTGTTCAACACCTTTTTCGGCAATTTTAACGGGATTTGTATTTCCCATTTCGAAAACGTCGCAACCGGCGTTTTTACCGACGACTTTTAATTGATTTATCGCCGCAGGTCTATAAACGTCGCACGCGACAAGTAAAGGCTTTTTACCTTGTTTTTTTAATAAAACGCCCAACTTTCCGCAAAGAGTGGTTTTACCCGCACCTTGAAGACCGCACATCATAATAATAGTGGGCGGAGCGTCCGCTACGGTGAGTTTCGAATTAGTAGAACCCATAAGTGCGATGAGTTCTTCGTTTACGATTTTTATAACTTGTTGAGCGGGACTTAAACTTTTTAAAATTTGCTGTCCCAACGCTTTTTCGCTTACCTTAGAAATGAAGTCTTTCGCAACGAATAAATTTACGTCCGCTTCCAAAAGCGCAATTCTTATTTCTCTCATTGCCTGCTTTATCTCGGATTCCGTAAGTTTACCCCTTTTTGTAAGTTTGGAAAAAACGTTTTTTAATTTTTCGCCAAGCGAAGAAAAAATAGCCATTAGTCCCCCAAAATTTCTTTAATTTCTTTTTTCAATTCTTCCAAAGAATTTTCTTTTGCCAAAGCATTTTCAATGCGATTTTTAGTTTCAACCAATTTTAAAACGCTTTCGTATTTGGTAAGGTGCTGTTTTGCCTGTTCAATACTGTCCAGGCACGCCGAACGCGATATTTTTTTCATTTCCGCAATTTCCGCAAGCGATAAATCGCAAGAAAAATATAAATTTACTATTTCTTTTTGCTTTTCAGTCAAAAGTTGACCGTAAACGTCGTTTAAAACGGAAAATTTAATTTTATCCATAACACACTGTCAAGTATTATTACTTAACACCTTTATTATATTGATTATTTAATGCTTTGTCAACGGTTTTAACGCATTATTTAAAAGATTTATATATTGATTTAAACTAATTATTTTCTCTGTCGTCTTTAACGGATAATTCTTTTAAAGCTTGCGCGCTTTTTTTAGGATGAAAAATAAAGCAGTTAAATCTATGAATCCAACACAAAAACAGCGGGTAGCGATGTTTTTTACAAAACGGATACAACTTATAACAGGTTTTTTTGTCAACAAAAAATCTTGAAAATGCGTAGCGAATTTTAGCAAAAGGCTTGCGTTTATCTTTTTCTTTTTTATAGCGTCTTATAGCGACTGCTTGTCTTGAACCGTGATTTTCGCTTAAAAAAACGGTTTTGGCTAAATTTTCGTCAACCGACGAATTGGAATTTTCAAACCAACTTAACGCAAGATTAGTTATATTTTTATCTGTTTCTCCCAGCCATGCCCTATCTAAAAGTATGCCTATACGTTCGTAATCGACGTTTTTTAACTCTCTTTTTAAAACGTATATATCCGTAATTCTTCTAATTCCCGCCCCGCTAGACAAAAAATGTTTATATAGGTGAAGAACGTTAAACAAATACAAATTCGTATCGTCTAAAAAGAAAGTTAAATTGTCGTTTGTTAAAGCAATTTTAAACGGATTATTTAAAACGGATAAACATTTTACGCCGTTTTGAAAAGTTCGTTGAGAGTAAAAAAAATCGGTGTGAATTTCTATTAAATTTATGCCGTCGGTAACGGAAATTTCTTCTTGGTTTTCATCGGTTAAAGTGTATCCGTTTGAAAGTAAAAGCGTTTTTATTTCGGATAATTTTTCCTTTTGAACTATAAAATCTATATCGGACATCATTCTAAGTTCGGGCGACGGATAATATTTTTTTACTTCCCTGCCCTGCGCGCTTAAATGTTTATATCCGTTTTCAGATAGTAATTGTTCTATTTTATCACCAGCAACGGTTTGTTCGAAATCACGCTCTAACGAAAGATAATATTTATTTCTCCACTTTTCGTATAATTCGTTATCGCACTTGTTTTCAAGCTTTTGAATACCCAAAAAACTAATACCCGCAACTTCGTGAGCGCAAGCGAGTTCGTAAACGTTTTCAAAACTAACGTCTATCGGTTTTTCTTGCGCGCAAGTATCGTTCAATACGCTTTTTATTAAGTTTATAAGGTAAAAACCGTCTTTTAAAGAATACATAAATTTACAAAACTACTCTTCTAAAAAATCGTTTTCTTTTAACTTTAAAACAAAGTCGTTTACGCTTTTTAAGGCTTTTTCGTACTCTACGTCGTATGTGGAAACCAAATAATTAGCAATTTCGGAAATAGATTTCCCACCTTTAATACAGTCCCAAATATCGTTAGCGGTTTGATTAAGAGTGATAATAATTCTTTTATCGGCGTTTTCCTTGCCGGTAGGAACAACGACTATTTTGCCTGCTATTTCTCTTTTTACAAACCCTTTTTTAATTTTCATACTATCTCCTTTTCCCCGACGAATTTTAAAAAATTTAACATAAAAAGTCTAAAACGCCTTTTTTAAAATTTATGCGTTTTAACGCTCACTTTTAATAAGTCCGTTAAACGCAACTTTAAAAGCGTCGCTATTCATATTGCATTTTAGCTTATATGCAGGAATTTTTACAAGTTCTTCTAAAAAATCAAAAGTTTTTTGCATTGCTTTTTCTTCGTTCGGCAGATAAATTTGCTTTAATAAAAGTTTTAATTCTTCGTCTTTTTCTATTTTTTTTATGTTATTGTCTTTCCCACGTTCTAAAAAACAAAAAGAAGTTACTTTTTGAATTATTTTTCCGCCAAAACCTTCTTTTCCGCGCCAAGGATTTCCGCAAGCGTACACTCCGCCATATTTTATCCAAAGCACGGGTTTATCGCCGTTTATTACTTTAAGCGTATTTAAGTTTTTATGCCATAAAGAAATATGCGTAGTTTTTCCGACCCCGCTTTCAGCGCAAAAAATAATGCCGTTTTCTTTATATTTTATACTTGCCCCGTGAAAAACGCATCTATTAAAACTCGGTAATTTTTCGGCGATTTTTCTAAAAACGTCTAACATTTCGCAGTAATCCAAACTGCCTTCTCCCCTTTCGAATAATTCACGAGCGTTATCCATAGAAGAAATTATTGTAATGTCTATATTTTCAGCGTTTTCCACCAAAAAATCTTCGCAAAAAAGTTTAATTTTGGGACTTACGCATAAGATTTTCACGTTTAATTCGGCAAAACGAACGACAAAATTTTCCATACTATTTAATTATAACACAAAAAAACGCTCGTTTCAAGACAAAAATTATAATATAACTAGCAAATAGCCGTTGAAATATCGTTAAAAATATGTTAAAATTTTAAGTGCTATTTTAGTTTAAAAATATAAAATATCAAAAAGGAGTATGATATGAGAATTCTTATTGCCGAAGACGACGCAAGTTTGCTTAAATCTTTAATTTACGTTTTTAAACTAAATAAATACGAAGTAGACGGAGTATCTAACGGATTAGACGCGTATGATTACGCTTCCAGCGGGGAATACGACGGATTAGTTTTAGACATAATGATGCCTTCATTAGACGGAATAAGCGTTTTAAAAAAATTGCGTGCGCAAGGAATAAACACTCCTACCCTGTTTTTGACCGCAAAAACCGAAATAAGCGATAGAGTGGAAGGTCTTGACGCAGGAGCGGACGACTATATTTCCAAGCCTTTTTCCACGCAAGAATTACTTGCGAGAGTAAGGGCGATGCTTAGAAGAAAAGACAACTTCGTTCCCGAAATAATGGAATACGAAGGGTTAAAATTAAATAAATCTACATATGAACTTTCTTATTTAAACAACGTAGTAACGCTGGGAAGTAAAGAGCTACAAATTACTGAAGTATTATTTTCACGTAAAGGAAATATCGTTACGATAGAACAACTAATCACTCACATTTGGGGCTGGGATACCGACATAGACACGAGCGTAGTGTGGGTGCATATATCTAATTTAAGAAAGAAAATGGAAAGCATAAACGCTCCCGTAACGGTAAAATTCATAAGAAACGCCGGATATGTTTTGGAGAAAATTAAATGATTGAAAAGCTTAAAAAAAAGTTTTTAATTGCTTTACTCGCTTCGGTAATCATCGCCGTAGGAATTATTTACTCCATAATAATATTTACCAACTTAAAGCAAACTAATATCGCTTTAGATAAAATAACGGACGAAATTGCCAATAATAACGGAAACTTACCCGAAGAAACGGACGATTCTACCTTACTCGTTTCGAAAGAATCTAAAAGAGCCTTAGTATATTTTACCGTAAAGCTAGACGGAACGGAATATTATGCAGAGTTAAATCACGCTTCCGGCGTATCAATAGAAAGTGCAATAGGTTACGCAAAAAAAGCCTTATCCAAACCGAAAACACGCGGATGGTTAGGAAATTATAGGTATAAAGTATACAAAGACTATCAAAACAAAAAATGTATAGTGTTTTTAGATGGTTCAATCAATAAAGGCACGACGAAAATTATTATAGTCAACGAAGGAATAATAATGTTTTCCAGCGGACTTGCGGTATTTTTGATTCTTGCCATATTGTCCGAAAAAATTCTTTCGCCCATATCGGAAAGTTACGTTAAACAAAGACAGTTTATTACGGACGTAAATCACGAACTAAAAACGCCCTTAACTTTAATAAACACGAATTTAGAAATAATAGAAAGCGAAATAGGACCTAACGAGTGGATTGACGACGTTAAAAAGGAAACTGCACGAATGACGGAACTCGTAAATCAATTAGTAACGTTAAGCCGAATGGACGAATCGCCCAAAATGGATTTTATAAAATTCGATTTAAGCGAATTGTTAAACGGAGCGGTAGCGGAATTTAAACCTTTGGCAACTAGCGTTAGCTTTGAAGAAGATATTGCACCCGACGTTATTTATACGGGAAACGAAGATTCCATTAGAAGACTTATAGGAATAATGCTTGACAACGCCATAAAATATTGCGACGTAGGCGGAGTTATTTCTATAAAACTTACAAACCATCATCACCCCGTCATTTACTTTGAAAACACTTATAGCAAGGTAAACGAAATAGATTTGTCAAAATTATTCGATAGATTTTATAGAGCGGATAAATCTAGAACAAATAGGGGAAGTTTCGGTATAGGTTTAAGCTTAGCGAAAAACATTACTCATTCCCATAAAGGGGACATAACTTGTTATAAAAAAGATAATATAATAGGATTTAAAATAACTTTAAAATAAATTAAAAATTTTTTAAATTTTTAGTTGTGATTTAGTTTATAAGCATATAATAAAATCATAAAATAGGTAAAGATAAATTTCAATTTAAGATTTTATCTCATTTAAAAAGCACAATCCATATTTACATAACTTCATTCTCACAACCTCCTGAAAAAGACGGAAAAATTTTTCCGTCTTTTTTCGGTTCTATTGTAGAATAAGGTACTGATAAAAGTATTTACTCTACATTATTTTTAACCCCATAGTATATTTAAAAAAACTTTTCTGAGCTTTCAAAAATTTTTTAAAAATTTAGATTTTTTTAGTTTGAATTTAGTTAGCAAATATATTATGTAAGCGAGAAGACTAAATCATCTTCTTATTTTTTTCCTTTTGTGGCTGTCCCCTATTTCATAGGGGACGGTTTTTTATGCACTTAACCGCTATAATTTACAAATTTTCGCAATTATTTTATAAATAACTTTTAATTTAAAACTTTTTTAACACTTTTACAAGCGTGTGATTTTTAGCTAAAAAAGCGTGTAAACCGTTTTGATTTACACGCTTTTAATTTTTTATTAAATATATTTTATAAGCATTTCCGCAAGTTCCGCTTTCGTAGATAATCCGACCGTTTTTTCCACGGGTCTACCGTCTTTAAAAACGATAATACAAGGAATGCTGGCAATTTTGTATTTATAAGCTAAACTTTCGTTTTCGTCGACGTCGACTTTTGCAAAAACGACTTTTTCTTTTAATTCTTGCGCAAGCTCGTTAAAAATAGGAGCTTGCATTCTACAAGGAGAACACCAAGTAGCCCAAAAATCGACCATAATCGGTTTACTTTCTTTTTCGATAAATTCGTCAAAATTTACGTCCGTAAGTTGTTTAATTTCCATTTTTTCCTCCTAACGATATTATGCGTTAAATAATTTATTTTTTACTTTATAATTTTTTCCAAAAGCGTTTCACAGTTAAACGACACTTTTTCTTGCGTTCCGTTTTCCATATCTTTTAACGAAATTTGACCGTTTTCGAGTTCTTCTTCGCCTATCGTTCCGACAAATCTCGCCTTAATTTTATCGGCGTACTTAAACTGAGCTTTTACGCTTCTTCCCAAATGGTCTATTTCTGTTTTAACGTTATTTTTTCTTAAAAGTCTAGCTACTTTAAAAGCTTGTTCGTAAGCCTTTTCGTTCATCGTACAGATATATAGGTCGACTTTTCTCTCTTCGGGAATACTTACGCCCATAGTTTCCATTAACATTAAAACTCTTTCAAGCCCCATTCCAAAGCCTACGCAACAAGTAGGAGCTCCGCCTAATTGCTCGACTAAACCGTCGTATCTACCGCCCGCACAAACCGTACCTTGCGTGCCGAGAGCAACAGTTATAAATTCGAAAACGGTTTTGGTATAATAATCCAATCCCCTTACAATCATAGGATTGACTTCGTATTTTAATCCCGCAATATCTAAGTAAGATTTTACTTTTTCAAAGTGAGAAGAACATTCTTCGCACAAAAAGTCGGTGATTTTGGGCGCGTTTAAAGTGTATTTTTTACAGTCTTCTTCCTTACAATCTAACATTCTTAGCGGATTTTTTTCGTATCTCGTTTTACAAGAAGGACACATATCTTCAATAAAGGGAGCAAAGTATTCTTTTAAAGCTTTATTGTAAGAGCTTCTACAAGTTTTACAGCCCATAGAATTTATATTGAGTTTTACTTCTAGTCCGAGCGTTTTTAAAATTTCATCCGCAACCAAAATAGTTTCGGCGTCGGCGGAAGGATTGCTAGCCCCGTAAAATTCTATACCGAACTGATGATGTTCTCTCAATCTTCCCGCTTGCGGTCTTTCGTAACGGAAAACGGGAGTAATATAATATAATTTTAGCGGTAAAGCGGTATTAGATAAACCGTTTTCTATAAAACTTCTGGCAACGCCCGCAGTACCTTCGGGCTTTAAAGTAATGCTTCTACCGCCTTTGTCTTCAAAGGTATACATTTCTTTATTGACTATATCGGTAGTTTCGCCTACCCCCCTTAAAAACAATTCCGTATATTCAAAAACGGGAGTGCGAATTTCTTTAAAGTCATAGTTATCCGCAATGCGTTTTGCGGTGTTTTCTACGTAGTGCCATTTGTACGATTCGGACGGAAGAACGTCTTTCGTACCCTTAGGAATATTTACCATTTTTTCTCCGAGTTATTATAAAATATATTTTTTCAAATTTAAGTCTTTAACTACGCTTTGTAAGTGTCCGTTAACGTAGTTTTTATCTATAACGACTTTGCTCATAGGATAATTCCCGCCCGCATTAAAAGAAATATCGTCCAAAAGATTTTCCATAACGGTATGAAGTCTTCTCGCGCCGATGTCTTCTTTTGTTTCGTTTAAAGAAACTGAAACTTCGGCAATTTCTTCTATTGCGTCTTGCGTAAATTCCAAATCTATATTGTCGACTTTTAAAAGCGTATTGTATTGTTTAGTGATAGCGTTTCTGGGTTGAGTTAAAATTTTAACGAAATCTTCTTTGGATAAGCTGTCTAATTCAACGAGAATCGGGAATCTTCCTTGAAGTTCGGGAATTAAATCTTCTACCTTTGAAACGTGGAAAGCGCCTGCGGCGATAAACAACATATAGTCGGTTTTAACGGGACCGTATTTGGTTACGACGGTAGAACCTTCTACTATTGGAAGAATATCTCTCTGAACGCCTTCTCTCGAAACGTCCGCGCCAGAATTTTGCGAACCTTTACCCGCGATTTTATCTATTTCGTCAACGAAAATAATACCTTCTTCTTCGGCTCTTCTAACACCTTCGCTTGTAACGGCTTCTTCGTCGATAAGTTTTTCGGTTTCTTCGCCTAAAAGTAACTGTTTAGCTTCTTTTACGCTGATTTTTCTTTTTTTGGTGCGTTTGGGCATAAAATCGCCGAATATAGAACCTAAATTTATTTCGGCTCCGCTACCGGGAACGAGTTGCATACCTTTGGGAGCGTCCGCAACTTCTATTTCTATAATCATTTCGTCGTATCTGCCGTCCGAAACGCCTTCCGTAACGTCGGCTAAATATTCTTCGTCCGATTTTTCGGAATTATCTTTGGGCATAGCGACAACTACGGCTTTCGCGATTTTTCTATTTACTATTTTTTCGGCTTTTGAAATAACCGTTTGGGTTTGTTCTTCTTTAACGAGTCTAACGCTGGTTTCGACTAAATCCCTTACCATAGATTCAACGTCCCTGCCGACGTAGCCGACTTCCGTAAATTTAGTAGCTTCTACTTTTATAAAAGGAGCGTTTACGAGTTTTGCAAGTCTTCTTGCAATTTCGGTTTTACCTACGCCCGTAGGACCTTTCATAATAATATTTTTAGGGGTAATATCTTCCCTTTCTTCTTTGGTGAGTTTACTTCTGCGGTAGCGGTTACGAAGAGCTATTGCAACTGCCCTTTTAGCTTTATCTTGACCGATAATGTATTTGTCTAATTCGGCAACTATTTGTCTTGGGGATAATTGTTCCATATTATTCACCTACCTTTACTACGGTTATGTGAGAATTGGTAAATACACATATTTCGCTTGCAATTTTCAAAGCTTTTTCGGCAATAACGTCCGCGGGATAGTCGGTTTCTTGGAACAGGGCACGCCCTGCGGATAAAGCGTAATTTCCACCGCTTCCGATAGCGCAAACACCGCCGTCGGGTTCGATAACTTCACCCCCGCCGGAAACTATTAAAATGCTGTCTTTATCGGCGACAATCATCATAGCTTCTAACTTTCTACCCATTTTGTCGTTTCTCCACAGCTCTGCAAGTTCGACTGCACTTCTCATAAGATTGCCCGAATATTTATTTAGCATACCTTCGAACTTTTCACATAAAGAAAAAGCGTCGCTGACAGAACCTGCAAAACCTATAACTACTTTATCGTTGAATATTTTTCTTACTTTTACGGCGTTATTTTTAAAAATAGCGTTTTCGCCGAACGTTACTTGTCCGTCGCCAGCAATTGCCGTTACGCCGTCTTTCTTAACGGCACAAATTGTCGTGCCGTGAAATTCAATACTCATTTATTAACTCCTTTATTTCTTTTATTTTTTGTAAAGACCTTAAACCTATTCTTTTTTTCTTTTCGCTTTTGTCCCTGATTTTTTCATCAAGCGGAACTATTATTCCGTAATTTGCGTTCATCGGCTCGAACTTGCCGTTATCGGTAGTTATAAAGCTTTGTAACGCTCCCAAAACCGTTTCGGGCGGGAAAATAACGGGAGTTAAACCCTTTAATTTTCTATCTAAATTTATAGCGCACATAAGTCCGCTAGCCATACTTTCAACGTAGCCTTCTACTCCGCTTAACTGTCCTGCGATAAAAATAAGCGGATATTTTTTTAAAGATAAATCTTTATTTAAAGCTTTCGTAGAATCTATGTAATGATTTTTGTGCATTACGCCGTATCTTAAAAACTCGGCGTTTTTTAAAGCGGGAATTAAAGAAAATACCCTTTTTTGCTCGCCGAATAATAAATTCGTTTGAAATCCTACTAAATTATATGCTTCTCCCGATAAATTTTCTTTACGCAGTTGTACGTTTGCGTACGGGTGAAGATTAGTATGCGGAGAAGTAAGTCCCGTAGGTTTTAAAGGTCCGTATCTCAACGTTTCCTTACCGCGCATAGCCATAACCTCGATAGGCATACACCCTTCGAACACGGCGGATTTTTCAAAATCTTTAAGTTCTATTCTTTCGGCTTTTATAAGTTCTTCGTAAAAAACGTCGTACTCTTCTTTAGTCATAGGACAGTTGACGTAATCGCCGACGCCGGGCACGCCGTACCTATCTTCGAAAAACGCGTTTGAAAAATCTATTCCGTCAAACGAAACGATAGGCGCAATCGCGTCGAAAAAATACTTAGGTTGCCCCGTTAAAGAAGATATATAATCTAATAACTTTTCGCTCGTTAACGGCCCCGTAGCTATAACGGTGGGAACGTCGGGAGCAAAATCTATGCGTTCTTCGCATATAAAATTTACGCCCGCTTGCTTTAACTTTTCGGTTATTTCTTTTGAAAATTTTTCTCTGTCAACGGCGAGCGCGTTCCCCGCAGGAACGCTTGTAGAATCGGCAACTGATATTAAAAAACTGCCTAGCTCTCTCATTTCTTGCTTTAAAAGTCCGCAAGCGTTTGAGTACGGGTCGTTACCTTTTAAAGAATTTGAACAAACTAATTCTCCAAAATTTTTATTTTTGTGCGCGGGAGTAAATTTGTTCGGCTTTAAATCAAATAGGTTAACTTTATAACCCTTTTGAGTTAAATAGTACGCGCATTCGCATCCCGCAAGTCCTGCGCCTATAACGTTGATATCTTTCATTTGCAATCTTTATTAGAACATTTAATTACGTTGTCTTTACCCGTGTAAACTAGCGGTTTACCGCATTTAGGACACAATTCTCCCGTAGGCATATCCCAGCTCATAAACTTACATTCGGGATAGTTAGAACAGCCGTAAAAATCTTTTCCGCCCTTGGTTTTCATTTTTTGGGTGGGATTTTTACATAGTGGGCAAATTCCCGCTTTTTCTACTAAGCTCTTAGTGTTTTTACATTTTGGACAAGACAAATATTTGCCGAACTTACCCGTTTTAATAAGCATGGTTTCACCGCACTTACTACACTTTTCTTCGCTTTTTTCTTCGTTTTCGTTTTTAATATATTTACATTTAGGATAATTTGAACAAGCTAAAAACTTGCCGTATTTTCCGTTTTTATAAACAAGCCTAGAACCGCAAACGGGACATACTTCGTCTGAATATTCTACGTTTTCGGAACGCATATTAGAACAAACGGGATAATTTGAACAAGCTAAATATTTTCCGTACTTACCCGTTCTTCTTACCATAAACGCCCCGCACTTTTCGCATTTAATATCGGTAATTTCGTCCCCGTCGCGAGAAGCTTTTATGAGTTGTTGATTAAACGGCGGATAAAAGTCGCTTATAAGTTGATGCCAGTCCTTTCCGCCTTCTTCTATTTCGTCAAGTTTGTCTTCCATATTGGCGGTAAAGCCTATATCCATAATTTCGGGGAAGAATTTAACTAACAAGTCGGTCATTTCGAAAGCTATTTCGTTGGGAACGATATTTTTGCCTTCTTTTTTGGTATATTTTCTCTTTGATAATACGTTTAAGATAGAAGCGTAGGTACTAGGTCTGCCTATTCCCTTATCTTCCATAGCTTTAACTAGCGTTGCGTCCGTGTATCTTACGGGCGGTTTTGTAAATTTTTGCTCCGCTTTAAAATCTTTTGCGCTAAGCACGTCCCCTTCCTTACAATCGGGAAGTAAATTTTCGGTGTCTTCGTCAACGGTAAGGGGTTTATAAACTATGGTGTATCCTTTAAATACGGGAACTTTTCCGCTAGCTTTAAAAGTGTATACGTCGGAATTTACCGCAACCGTTACGTTATTATATTTAGCGTCCGCCATTTGCGAAGCGATAAATCTTTCGTAAATAAGTTTATATACCGAATAGTGATTTTTATCCAACAATTTTTTAACTTGTTCGGGCGTTTTGGATAAATCTATCGGGCGAATTGCTTCGTGCGCGTCTTGCGCGGATTTTTTGGATTTGTATACGTTTGGCTTTTCGGGAACGTATTCCTTGCCGTATTTGTCGGCAATATATTCAAGCGCCTTATTTTGAGCGTCGACCGAAACTCTTGTAGAGTCCGTTCTGATGTAGGTAACTAACGCTAAGTGTCCTTCGGGCGTTTCCAAACCTTCGTACAAGTGCTGAGCAATGTTCATAACTTGCGGAGAAGAAAGCCCTAATTTTGCGTTTGCGTCCTGTTGAAGAGTAGAAGTCGTAAACGGCGGATACGCCCTTACGGAAGTAGTGGCTCTTTTTACTTCTTTTACGATAAAAGGATTGTTTTTAACTATTTCTAAGACTTTTTCAGCTTCTTCTTTGCAAACGGGTTTGTATTTTTTACCGTCTTTTTCGACTAATAAAGCTTTAAAATCAATCTTTTTCTCGTCGGACAAAACTGCGGAAATATTCCAATATTCTTGCGGAACGAAAGCTAAAATTTCTCTTTCTCTATCGACTACTAATTTAAGCGTTACGGACTGAACTCTACCCGCCGATAAACCGTCTTTAATTTTTTTACATAAAAACGGGCTTAACTTGTAACCGACCAACCTATCCATTACTCTACGAGCTTGTTGAGAATCGACTAAATTGTAATTTATATCCCTAGGGTGAGCTATTGCGTTTTTTATAGCTTTTTCGCTTATTTCGTTAAATTCTATTCTTACAGCTTTGTTTTTTATTCCCAAAACTTCTTGCAAGTGCCAACTTATCGCTTCCCCTTCTCTATCGGGGTCGGTTGCAAGAAAAATTTTATCGGCTTTAGAACTTTCGTTTTTTAAACGCGTTATCGTAGTTTTTTTATCTTGAGAAATAACATAATTAGGCTCGAAATTGTGAAGTACGTCAACGCCTAATCTTTTTTCGGGCAAATCTCTTATATGTCCTCCGCTTGCGTCTACTTTGTACTTTCCGCCCAAATATTTTTCAATCGTCTTTGCCTTAGATGGCGACTCCACTATTACTAATTCCATATTTCTCCTTTAAAATTAAAAATGCGTCGGCGAATATTCGTCCGCTCCCGTTTTTATTATCGCTCCTTGTAATTCTAATAACACGAGCGCGGTTAAAAGTTCTTCGCTTTTCATATGCGAAACTTCTATTATTTTATCAACCGAATTTACTCCGTCCGAAATTAAATCGTAAACTTGTTTCGTTAGAGGAGTAAACCTTTTTTCTTTTTTATTTTCGTATATACCGTATTTTGTTTTAAAATCTTGAATATCGGTAACTAAATATGCTCCGTTTTTAATTAAATCGTTGCAAAGTCTACCGCTTTCTTCGGTAATATTATACGGAAGACAACAAACGTCTTTCCCTAAATTTAAAGCGTTTTCGCAAGTGGATTTTACCCCGCTTTTAAACGAACCGCTAACCACAAACAACATATCGGCAAGCCCTGCGATAATTCTGTTTCTTTGTTCGAAACTATAACTTTTAACGCTGTCGGCAGGCGAATATTCACTAATAACCAATCCGTTTTTAGCAATTCTACGCACCGAATTATAACTTGTTTGCGGATAGATTTTATCAAAACCGCCCGCTAAAACGCAAATAACGTTTCCGTTTTCTACGCTATCCATAGCACAACACTCTACGCCTTCGGAATTACCCAAAACTATTACGACTTTTTCGCTTACCGTTTTAGCAACTTCTTTCGCAAACGCCAAATACGGGGATAAAGTTTTTCTAGAACCCGCTATTGCAAGCGTTTGTTGAGCGTTTAAAAGTTCTAAATTTCCGTAGCAATACAACGCTAACGGATAATTTTCCAAATCGAAAAGCCGTTGCGGGTACTCTTCGTCCAAATACGTTACCGCTTCTAAATCTTTATAGGATTTAGCTAAAAAGTCGAAATACTGCTCCGTCATTCCGTACTTAAACGGGTCCTTTTTGCTTCCTTTGCCCCATTTATCTAAAAGTTCGTAAGCAAAGTCTACGTTTTCGAACATAATTTCGGGACTAGAGTAACGCGCTAAAATTTCCCTTTTTTGATTATAGCTTAAAAAGTTAAAACTGTCTAATATAATTAAAGCTTTTTTATTCTTTTCAGTACAATTTTTCATTTGTCTGTCTGCTTCTGTATCCGCAAGCTTCTAAAACGTGCTTAGCTAAAATGTCTTTACTTTCGTCCATATCGGCAATGGTTCTTGCCACTTTTAAAATTCTGCTTCTTGCCCTAGCGGTTAAATTAAACCTTTCGTAAGCGTTTTTTAATATTTCGTTACATTCGGGCGATAAAACGCAATATTTACGGATAAGTTTTTCGTTCATTTCCGCGTTGGTCTTTACGTTTTCCCCTTCGAAACGCTTTCTTTGTATTTCTCTCGTTCTATTTACCCTTTGTCTTACGATTTCCGAGCTTTCTTCCAAATCGGTAGCGGATAAATCGTCGTACTTAACGCCTTCTACTTCTATTTGTAAATCTATTCTATCAAGTAGTGGTGCGGAAATTCTTGCCCTGTATTTTATTATTTGCGACGCAGTGCAAGTACATTGCGCGTTTTTAACTCCGTAATTTCCGCACGGACAGGGATTCATACTTCCGCACAACATAAACGACGCAGGATAAACTGCGTACGTTTTTGACCTTGCTACCGCTATTACCCTATCTTCTAGCGGTTGTCTTAAAGCTTCTAACACGCTACGGGGATATTCGGGCATTTCGTCCAAATACAAAACTCCGTTGTGAGCAAGACTTATTATTCCGGGTTTTGCGTCTGCCCCTCCGCCTATCAAAGACGGTACGGACGCGGTATGGTGCGGAGTCATAAACGGACGATGAGAAATAATTCCCTTGTCTTTTGCAAGTTTCCCCGCAACCGAATGTATTTGCGTAGTTTCCAAAATTTCTTCTTTTGTCATATCGGGCATAATAGAAGGAATACACTTTGCAAGCATAGTCTTCCCCGAACCGGGAGAGCCGACCATTAACACGTTGTGTCCACCGCTAACGGCAATTTCCAACGCCCTTTTCGCGCCGTATTGACCTTTTACGAATTTTAAGTCGGAAGAAAACTCGTTTAAATTTTCGCTATTTATTTCAAGACTTTTTTTAACGAATTCAATCGGTTTTTCGCCCTTTAAACAGGCAACCGTTTCGGACAGCGTTTCAACTGCCAAAACGCAAACGTCGTCTATAAAAGACGCTTCTTTTTCGTTTTCTTTCGGAATAATAAAATAATCGTACCCCTGACGTTTAGCCGAAATAAGCATCGGCATAATTCCGTCTATAGAACGAACTTTTCCGTCTAATCCCAATTCGCCTAAAACCACGAATTGTTTTTCGTCTGCAAAATTTTCGTCTTCGGCTTTTATAACGGATAAAGCGATAGCTAAATCGAAATACGCCCCTTCTTTTTTCAAATCTGCGGGAGCTAAATTTACGGTTATAGCTTTATTCGGAAAAATAAAACCGCTGTTTTTTATCGCCGAACGAACTCTTTCTTTGGATTCTTTTACAGCCGTATCGGGAAGTCCTACTATATCGAATTTAGGAAGTCCTTTATGTATATCTACTTCTACGTCAACTTTAATACCCGTAAGTCCGTTAAGAGCGTAGCTTATTCCTTTGGATAACATTTTTCACCTCTATTATATTTTACATTATTTATAGATTTTTGCAAGCAGAAAACGAAATACTTTGTTTTTTTAGTGAAAAAAAGAAAAAAGTCGTCTAAATTAAACGACCCTTTTCATAGGAAATATTTTTAATGCTATTAAATTTGAAATAGTTTTTAAAGCTAAAATTAGGTTTGCGTATATAAAACGCGAATTTTTTTATATACAAAAATATGGCAACAACGTAGCTAATTACGGGAAGCGATTTTAAGTTATAAAATATCCAAGATATTTTCACGCACAACTGCTTACATATTCCGCCTAAAAGTTTAAATAAGTCTTTAAATTCTTTTACGCGTTTTACAATAGCCGATATTTCGTTTTTTATACGGACTATATTTAAACTTAAATCATAATTACACGCAAGTATTAATACTTTTAACAAAAAAACTAAAAATAATAATGTAAGAATATAAAAATATATTTTCTTCATAACGTCCTTAATAGAGAAGTTCGTCCATTTTACTACAACGACTTTGTTTTGTAAAGCTTTTTGAATAAATTTTTCCCCGTTTTTTTAATTTTAAAACGACTTTTTTTAAAAAAATTGACAAAAAACGACTATTCGTTTATACTTTTTTTAATACTTATTGAATTTTAAGGAAATACTATGGTTATACTTCAAAACGACTGGGACGACGTACTCCACTCTCTTTTTCATGGCGAACTTTACGCTAAAATAAGAGAATTTTTAAAAAAAGAATATTTTACTAAAACTATTTATCCTCCTATGGAAGATTTATTCAACTGTTTTAGATTAACGCCTTACAACAAAGTAAAAGTAGTTATTTTAGGTCAAGACCCCTACCACAATAAAGGGCAGGCTCACGGATTATGTTTTTCGGTAAAAGAAGGCGTACCCGTTCCCCCGAGCTTAGTAAACATATATAAGGAAATATCAAACGAGTACGGAGTCGAAGTAAAACCCAAAGGTGATTTAACGCCGTGGGCAAAGCAAGGGGTGCTACTGTTAAACACCGTTTTAACGGTTAGAGAAAATCAACCTAATTCTCATAAAGACTGCGGTTGGACGGCTTTTACGGACGAAGTAATAAAAAGTTTAAACAAACACGAAAAACCCATAGTATTTTTACTTTGGGGCGCAAACGCAAGAAGTAAAAAGAATTTAATAGACAGGTCAAAACATTTAGTTTTAGAGTGCGCTCACCCTAGTCCCTTATCCGCTTACAACGGATTTTTCGGGTGCGACCACTTTACGCAAGCGAACAGATTTTTAATCGAAAACGATTTAGAACCTATTAAATGGTTTTAATATTTTGTTGCAAATGCAACGTTTAAAAAACTAATCTTACGATATAATAAATAAAAAAAGGAGTATTACAATGAAATTTGCATTATTCGACGCAAAACCATACGACAAGCCGTCTTTTGAAAAATACGGCGAAGAAAACGGAATTCAATTTAAATTTTTTGAAACCAAACTTAACGCCGACACCGCAAAATTATGTAAGGGATACGACGGCGTTTGCGTATTCGTAAACGATACCGTGAATAAAGAAGTTATAGACTTATTACACGAATACGGAATAAAGCTAATAGCTTTAAGATGTGCCGGGTTCAACAACGTTGATATAAAATACGCGTATAAAAAAATTCACGTGGTAAGAGTACCCGCATACTCTCCTTACGCGGTAGCGGAACACGCAATGGCGTTACTTCTTACAAACGTAAGAAGAATTCATAAAGCGTATAACAGAACGAGAGATTTTAACTTTTCTTTAAACAATTTAACGGGATTCGACTTACACGGAAAAACCGTAGGAGTTATAGGAACGGGAAGAATAGGAAAGGCGTTTATCGACATATGCAAGGGTTTTGGAATGGAAATACTTGCTTACGATAAATTCCCCGACCAAACAGCAAACTTAAACTACGTTAGTTTAGACGAAATTTTTTCTAAAAGCGACGTTATAAGTCTGCACTGCCCTTTAACGGACGAAACAAAGCATTTAATAAATGCGGAAAGCATTAAAAAAATGAAAAAAGGCGTTGCTTTAATAAATACGTCAAGGGGAGCTTTAATAGATGCCGAAAGTTTGGTTGATGGCATAAAACAAAGAATTATCGGTTGCGCTTGCCTAGACGTTTACGAAGAAGAATCGGATATTTTCTTCGAAGATTTTTCGGGACACATAGTAAACGACGACGTTTTGGCAAGACTTATTTCTATGCCGAACGTAATAATTACTTCTCACCAAGCGTTTTTAACGCAAGAAGCACTTAATAATATAGCTAAAACAACGGTTGAAAATATTTTAGAATTTTTTGAGCGCGGAGCTTCGGTAAACGAACTCTGCTATCGTTGCGGAGAAAGTTCTACCTGCCGTAAATTAAGAAAAGAAAAATGTTTTTAATTATCCAAATTAATAAATAGTTTTAACTTGTTAAAATTAATACAAAAATTTAAGTAATAAACTCAAACAAAATACATCGGGGGCGTAAACGACTTTTACGCCCCCATATTTATTTAGTTCTTACACTCTTTATTTATTCAGTTCTTACGCTCTTAAACAGTTTTTCATTTCTTTTAAAGCGTTTTTTTCAAGCCTAGACACTTGCGCCTGCGACAATCCTATTTCCTTTGAAACTTCGGTTTGTGTTTTTCCTTGATAATATCGCATATAAATTATATCTTTTTCTCTATCTTCTAACTTTTCATACGCTTGTTGTAACGCCAGTCTTTCCGTCCACGCGCTATCGTTATTTTTTTGGTCTTCTATTTTGTCCATAAGTTCTAATTCGTCCCCGTCCTTGCTGTAAACTGGTTCGAATAGCGAAACGGTATCCGCAATGGCGTCCAAACAATAAACGACTTCTTTTTCGTCGGTATTCATTCTTTTAGCTATTTCTTCCATACTGGCAATTTTGTCTTCCGCCTCTATTTCAGCTCTTACCCTTAAAACGTTATAAGCCGTATCTCTTATGGAACGCGGAATTCTAAGCGAGTTATATCCCCTTATAAGCCTTTTAACTTCCCCCATAATCATAGGGACGGCGTAGGTAGAAAACATTACCCCGACGCTTAAATCGAAGTTGTCAATCGCCTTAATAAGCCCTATGCACCCTGCTTGAAATAAATCGTCCGCGTTTTCTTTGGCGGAAGGAAAACGTTTTATTATAGACAATACCAAACGCATATTGCCTAAAATAAATTGTTCTCTCGCCTGCTCGTCGCCACGCCTTGCCTTTTTTAACAATTCGGTTGCCTCATCACCCGAAATAGTCGGCAAAGAAGCCGTATCTATTCCGCAAATAACCACCTTATTCACTTAAAACACCTCCGTTTTATGTAAATAAGATGGTTAAAAATATGTTAGATATTAAGTTGCAGTAAATTAAACAAACTTTTTTTAAATAATAATATTTACTTTAAATGCGTTCGATTATGGAAAATAACTTAAAATGCTTTTAATGTTTCTAATACTACTTTTTAAAGCAAGTCTTTATTACGAATATTTTATTATTTCTTTTTTTAATTTTTTTACTATTCTCTTTTCGAGTCTTGATATGTACGACTGCGAAATTCCCAAATAATCGGCAACTTCTTTTTGTGTCATTTCTTCTCCGCCGGTAAGACCGAATCTTAACGCCATTATGGTAGATTCTCTTTCGGTCAAACTTTTTAAAGCGTTTTTTAAAACGTCTTTTTCTCCGCTTTCTTCAACCACGTCGAAAACGCTGTTTGCATCGCTACCCAAAATATCGGATAAAAGCAGTTCGTTACCTTCTCCGTCAACGTTTAAAGGTTCGTCTAGCGACACGTCCGAATGGGTTTTACTAACTTTTCTTAAATGCATTAAAATTTCGTTTTCAATACACCTAGAAGCGTAAGTCGCAAGCTTTATTTTTTTATCCGTATCAAAAGTTCCCACCGCTTTTATAAGCCCTATCGTGCCTACGGAAATTAAATCGTCAAGCTCGATTCCCGTATTTTCAAACTTTTTAGCAATGTATACGACTAACCTTAAATTATGTTCTATAAGTTCCTTTTTTACTTGCTCGTCCCCACCGACAAGTCGGTCTATACGTTCTTTTTCTTGCAATTCGTTAAACGGTTCGGGTAACGTGTCTTGCCCGCACATATAATGAATTTCGTCCGCCGAGCGAAAAAGTTTAAGTATTTTTGCAAGTAGTTTTAGCATTTTAACTCCTTTTTATACGTTGATTATAGCGGGATGCAAAATAACGTCGTAATCGTCCGTATAAACCATTTTGCTAACGCCTAAATAAACGTAGTCGTAAACTATTTTTTCTACTCCGTAAACTATTACTTCGTCTATGGAATACACTAGCATTTGTCCATCTCCCGAAACGGTAGAAAAATCTAATTTACCGTAAGGTTTGCCAACGTAAAAAAACATATTCAGTTTTTTAAAAGTTTTTTCGCTTATAATTATTATGGGCGAACCCGTTTTTTTATCGAACAGTCTATTTCCGCTATCTATAAACCCCGTCATAGAAAACGGCTTGCCTTTTACGACTATTTCCATTTTTCTAATAAAGGGAAAAATATTTTTCTTTTTGTAAACGCTGTGGGCTATTTTAACGCAAATTTTAGAAATTATAACCGCTGTTAAAATTATTGCCGACAAAGGAATTTCAGCTTTATAAGATATACTTGCGTCTTTAAATACAAAATCTAAATTTAAAGCGTAAAGCATGGCTATAACCGCCCCGCCCGAAACGAAAGTTAAAGCTAAAAAAACGCCTAGGGCTAAAAAATACGCCCTAATACTTTTATATTCTCCTGCAAGGAAAATCATAACGAAAGCAAGTAAAATTTTTATAAAAAAAATTAACAACGCATTTATCCCCGTAAGCGGTAATAAAATAGCGGTAACCGTTCCGAGTATCGCCGTTAAAATTATTCTTAAAAATTTAACCTTTTGCTTTATTATGTAAAAAGTTGATTTCAGCAATAAATAGTCTATAATCAAATTATCTATTATTGCGTATTCTATGTAAACGGACATAGCTTAATTTTAAGGTTTTTGTTCGTGCGAATTTAAAAAGATAAGATAAAAAAAACGCTTTTCTTGTCGAAAAGCGTTAAAATTTTAAAATTTAAATTAGTCTTTGTTTTGTTCTTCTTGAACTTCTTCCTTAGTTTCTTCTGTTACTTCTTTGTCTTCTGCTTTTTCACCTTGTTCTTCAACTTTTTCGGGAGAGAAGAACGCAAGAATTCCGAACACTACAAAAGTTATAATTTTAGCAATGCTTATAAGTCTTGACAAAACGTAATAAAAATCGTAAGAAGAACTTTTTGCTAATCCTAAAATATTATATATTAAGGAAAGCAACATACTTAACCCCGTAAAAAGTAAAGAAATCAAAAATACTTTTTTAACTTCTTTTTTAACGTCTTCGTCTTCGGTTTTTAAATAAACGTAACCACCGCAAAGGGCAAAAATTACTAAATTAACGTACGCACCTGCCCATAAAATAAGTTTTAGCCAATTCTTTTTTATCTTTTCCATAAAAACACCTCTAAATTAATAACTATTAAAAATTATATAAAAAAAAATATAAAAAATCAATAAGTATTTTAAATTTTGTAAAAATATTTTGTGTAGAATCACAACACATATTAGACAAAGTAAATTGTTAAACTAAGTGCAATACTTAGAAAGAAAAAAGTTAAATAATAGTTAGCAATATTTTAAAAATATAAAAGACATTAAATATTGACTTTTATTTTTTATTATTATACAATAATAAAAAAGGATGGGAGTTTTTTTATGAAAAACAAAGTATTTCTATTTATTGCGATTTTTGTTTTATCGCTTACTTTTTCCTTGCCTTTCGTTGCATGCAAAGCAGGGAAAAAAGAAGAAGTCGTAGGCACGTACAAACTTGTTACGGACACCCGCACCGCCTATCAAGAAGAAACCGTAGACAATATAGAAAAATACGGCAAAGAAGCATATTTAGTTATAACCGGCAAAACATACGGGTATTACGTTTATAAAGACAATTATTCTTCTGTTTTTGCAAGGGAAGTTAAACTAGAATACACTTACAACGACGAAGGCAATATATCTTTAATAAGTTTTATAACGGGCGAAGGTAAAAATGCACATACTTTTAACGTAGACGCTCAAAAAAGAGTAGCCCTTATATCACGTTGGCCTTCGGCGACAAAGCATATCGACGCATACGATATTCAATACAATAAAGTAGACAAAGCCACAGACCTTTCTTACGTTAAAAATATTTACAGTAATTTACCGGTATTCGGCTATGATTTATACGATTATAACGGGTTGTACTGTGCAGAAATTACAAACGGACTTCAAAAAAATTACAGCGAATATATTTATAAATATTACGACGTTGATTCCGCAAACTGTAAAGCAACGCTTTACTACGCTTTAAAATCAGACGAAAAGCCCGTTGTCGTAACCGATTTAGCCGTTACATTCGAGCGTAACGAAGAAACTGATAAACCCGTTGCTATAAGTATAGGAGAAATTAAGTATACTTTTGTGTATGCTACTCCGACCAGACCCGTTAAAGTTACGGTAGACGGCGAAGAAGTTGACGTAAACGAAGAGCTATACAATTACAATTATTTAGAACTTTTGCCAAGCGAGTATGACGCTTATTTTCAAAATCTTATAACAGAATACAAAAACTCCTTGCAAAATACAAATAAATAGTAAATATTATTTTATATAAATTTTATATCCCCCGAACACGTTAAACTCGGTTCGAGGGATTTTTTTGTGCTTTCTACACTAAAATATAATACAGCGTAGAGTTTTTATAAAATTTTTTGATAATAACTTACCGACAATTTTTTACCGAATTTAATTCCCACGCCTTCTAATTTTCCTACGCAACTAAAACCCATTTTCTCGTGAAAAATTTTGCTGTTCTCGTTTTCTTCGGTTATCAAAGAAATTATATTTTTATAGCCTAATTTTATAGCCGTTTCTTCAATAATATTATAAAGCTTAGTTCCTATTTTTTTATTTAAGCAATTTTTATCTAAATATATCGATAAATCAACCGTGTATTTGTAGGCAGAACGTTCGTTAAAACTATTTAAGTACGCATATCCTAAAACTTTATTATTTTCCACCGCAACGAAAAACGGATAATTTTTAGCTATCTTTTTTATTCGCTTATAAAATTTAAAAAAAGTTAACCTTTTTTCTTCAAACGTCGCGGTAGTATTTTCGATATAATAATTATAGATATTCATGCACTGTTTAATATCTTTTTTAAATAGTTTTTTTATTTCCATAATTTCCTTTAAACTTTTAAAAAGTTTAGCAAACAACATTTTGTTTTATGCAATTATGCTATTTTACTGTTTTTTTGTCAATAAATTTTAAAATTTTTTTACATTAAAAAACCTAAAACGCCAAATACGCATTTTAGGTTAAAGAAAAATTTTTAAATTATTTTAATTTTTCATAAATTATATTTGCCAAAGTAATATCGTGAATCGCAATACCAACGCTATAAGCGATAATGCGTTCGTCGTCGCTTTCTCTACCCTTTACTTTACCGTTTACAACGTCGCAAATTTCTTCAAACTTTTTAAATTTATTAAAGTTTTTAAAGCCTTTTAAATGTCCCGTATCGTCACCGAAAATTTTATCGAAAGCCAAATCGCAATCCATAAAACCCCTTGTATGAATCGAAACGATTAAGCACCCTTTTTTATATTTGTCGGGCGTAGTAAAGTCGTTTTCTTGATAGGTAACGGCGGATACTATTACGTCGCAATTATCTATTAAAGAATTATAATCTTCATAAACTTCAAAGGTAACGTGTTTTCTATCTTTATATTCTTCGATTATTTCTTTCGCTCTGTTTTTATAATTAAAAATTCTTATAATAACGTCGTGGTCAATAGTGTCGATAAAAATTTTTAAAGCGAGCTTCCCGACTTCGCCAAGCCCTATAAACGCTATTGTTTTAAAATCCTTTTTTGCAAATAGGTATACGGAATGAATTCCTACCGCCGACGTACGAAGTATCGTCAAGTAAGAGGCGTCCATAACAGCCTTTAATTGACCGTTTGATAAATCGTACAGCATTAAATTAGCGTTAAGCGACGGCGTATTATCAGGATATCTATTAACCAATTTTACTCCGCCCACGTTTAAAGCAGGAATACAGCAAGGCATGGTATTATAAAAAATACTTCCTTTTTCGTCTAAATGAATAGACGTTTTTGGCGGTAATAAACTTTCTTTTTTATGTTTTATAGTATTACGATTTTTAGCAGTTCAAAAGAATCGATATCAATTTTCTTTATCTGTTCATCGGTTATGTATCTCATATTTAGTCCTTTTATAATTTACATATACTCAGTAATATATAAAAATTTATTTAAAATGTAAGAAATTGTGATATGCACCCAAAAGTTTTTCATTACTGTCCAATCTTTTGGGTTCACATCAGAGTAAGTATACAATAAACTAAATTTTATTTCAAGCAATAAACAAAAAAAACATCCCTTCGGATGTTTTAGCTTTTTAAAAAATTAAATTTAAAATATAAAAATGTTTTTGGTGGACCATCGGGGGCTCGAACCCCGGACACCCTGATTAAGAGTCAGGTGCTCTACCAACTGAGCTAATGGTCCAAATATAAAAGCAGATATAACGCTTCTGCTTATGGCGACTCATTTCCTTTTGTTCTAAAAGCACTTATGAGTAAGTGGTGATCCATCGGGGACTCGAACCCCGGACACCGTGATTAAAAGTCGCGTGCTCTACCGCCTGAGCTAATGGACCGTCCGTTTTAAATAAAAATATAAAGTTTTTTGGCTGGGGTGGCAGGATTTGAACCTACGAATGCGGGAATCAAAATCCCGTGCCTTACCGCTTGGCGACACCCCAATGTAAGTTTTTAATGGGGCGAGAGATGGGAATCGAACCCACGACCTCCAGGACCACAATCTGGCGCTCCACCGATTGAGCTACTCCCGCCGTTTGTTTTGGCGCGCCTGAAGGGATTCGAACCCCTGACACCCGCCTTAGAAGGGCGGTGCTCTATCCAGCTGAGCTACAGGCGCAAACTGAACAATTTGTGAGTTTGGCTCCCTTTAAAAACTATAATGGAGCGGGTGATGGGAATCGGACCCACGCAGCCAGCTTGGAAGGCTGGAATTCTACCATTGAACTACACCCGCATTGACACATAATGCTCATAAATAGTACCAAAATATTATTAGTTTGTCAATCGTTTTTGTCGAATTTTTACAAAATTTTTAAAAAAATATTTCTTTTTTACTTTTGCTTGAAAATCCGACAAAAAACAGCTTAAAAATAGTGTTTTTAAAATTTTTTAATAAAATTTTTATCCTTTTTCTATATTTTAACATAAATTTGTCATAGCATACAAAACCTATTTTATAGCTTTTAATAATTCCTGTATTGCCCTTGCCCTGTGAGAAACCGAATTTTTTTCTTCGTCCGAACATTCGCCGAAACATTTTTTTAAATCGTAACTATAAAATAACGGGTCGTAGCCGAACCCGCCGGTTCCGCGTTCTTCAAACAAAATTTCCCCTTCGGTTTTTCCGAAAACGCAAATATTTTTATCTTTGGTAATCATAGTAATACAACATACAAAATACGCTTTTCTATCTTTTCCGTTTAACTTTTCAAGAAGTTTTTTCTTATTTGCCTGCATGTCGTGATTTCCCGCATACCTTGCGCTTTTTACACCCGGTTCTCCGTTTAAGGACGAAACAACCAAACCGCTGTCGTCAGCAAGTACGCTTAGTCCCGTATAGTCGTAAACCGTTTTAGCTTTTATGTAAGAATTTTCTTCAAAGGTATCGTATTTTTCGTCTATTTCGCCGTTAAAGCCAACGTCGGCAAGCGAAAGAATTTCGTATTTATCGCCTAAAATTTCTTTAAACTCCCTAATTTTTCCCTTATTTTCGGAAGCGATTACAAGTTTTTCCATTTGCATATCTCCTTAAAAGTAACAAATGAGCATATATATTAAAAATTTACCTATATGAACATTTATAATATGTGAATACCTTTACATATATTAAAAATAAAGATTAGCCTTTATCCTAAGGCGAAACCATAAACAAAAAACAATTAAACCTTAAAAAAACAACGCGTTAAAAAATTTTAAACGCGTTGTTTTCATTTAAAAATAAAATTTTTATTTTACAAATTTTATTCAACGGTAACGGATTTTGCCAAATTTCTAGGTTTATCCGCGTCCTGTCCCCTACAACGAGAAACGTAATACGCAAACAGTTGGAAAGGCACTATTTCCACTAGTGGCATTAAAGCTTCGTCTACGTCGGGTAAAATAACGGCGTCGCAATAAGAATATTTTTCGTCCTTAGTAACGACTAAAACGTTTGCGTCCCTTGCTTCTACTTCTCTCAAAGCGTTTTCCATTTTAGGAACTAATTCTTTTTGCGATTCCAAAATAACTACTAAAACCTGCCCGTCAATTAAAGCGAGCGTACCGTGTTTTAATTCTCCGCCGGCGTAACCTTCGCTGTGAATATAAGTTATTTCTTTTAATTTTAAAGAAGCTTCTACCGCAACGGCGTAATCTAAAATTCTACCTAAAAAGAAAACCGAATGAACGTCGTAATATTTTCTAGCCAAGTCTACAATTAAATCTTGTTTGTCTAAAACGTTTTTTTTGATTTTTGCGGGAACGTACTTTAACGCGTCCATAAAATTACATTCTAATCCCCGTAACTTAGCAACTTTTTCAGCCAAATAATAGAAAACCACTAATTGAGAATTGTAGCTTTTAGTTGCGGCAACCGCAGTTTCGATTCCCGCCTTGGTAACTATGGTATAGTCTGCGTAATGTGTGATAGAAGAATTTGCAACGTTGGTAATAAGTAAAACGTACGCGCCCGTTTCTTTGGCGATTTTAACGCCTGCCAAAGTATCCGCGGTTTCTCCGCTTTGGGAAACGGCAATAACTAAAGTTTTATCGTCTATTAAATTTTCGTTATATCTAAATTCGCTTGCAATGTCCGTTTCACATCTAACGCGAGCGTATTTAGTGAAAAGTTGTTTACCAACTAAACCGCTGTTATACGCCGTACCGCATCCGATTATTTTAATTAAATCGGTGTTTTTTAACATATAGACTAACTTTTCGGGTAAAATTAGGTTTTGTAAACTCTTACGAGTATTTTCAATTGCAAAAGGAATTTCGTTTATTTCCTTTAACATAAAACTTTCGTATCCGGCGGTGGACAGCTGACTTTTTTCTACGTCTACAACGGTAATTTCTCTATCTGTTTTTATACCTTTATCGTTATAAACTATTGCTTCGTCCCTTTTTACTTCCGCAAATTCACCGTCTTGAAGATATATAATTTTGTTAGTGTAATCGGCAAGAGCGGGAATATCGCTTGCAACAAATCCCTCTTTATCGCCAAGACCTATAATTAAAGGATTGTCTTTTTTAGCAACTATTATTTCTTCGGGATAATCTTTACAAATTATCGCAAGAGCATAAGAACCGCACAAACGTTTTAAAGTCTTTTTTACCGCGGACAAAAAATCGCCTTGATAATATTTTTCAAGTAGGTGAACTATAACTTCCGTATCCGTTTCAGAAGAAAACTTTACCCCGTCGTTTACAAGTTCTATTTTTAAATCCAGATAATTTTCAATAATACCGTTATGAACTACGGCGAAATTTTTAGTGTAATGCGGGTGAGAATTTTCATCCGAAGGTTTTCCGTGGGTAGACCATCTGGTATGCCCTATTCCTATATTTCCTAAAATATTTTCACTGTCTTTTTCAATAGATGCAACTCTACCTTTTCTTTTAACTACATTAAACGAACCATCGCACAAAGAAGCCATACCTACGGAATCGTACCCGCGGTATTCAAGTCTTCTTAGTCCGTTCATTAAAACTTTATTACATTGTCTTTCTCCAATGTAACCGACTATGCCACACATTTTATTTCCCTCTCTTCATTTTATTATATTATAAAAGAAATAAAATGTCAATACAAGCAAAAAATATGCGTTTTTGCAAAAATTTTCAACAAAAAAGGTAAGCTTATAAAACTCACCTTTATTATATACTTTTTACAATAAAATACAGATAACTCCGCCTTTCCCTTCGTTTACGATACGACTTACCGTTTTTTTCATTTTTCCACGAGCTTCGATAGGCATTGCATTAAGTTTTGCCGAAACGCTGTCCTTAACGAAATCGCTCATTTTTTTACCGAAAACGTTTATATTGCAAAGGTTTTCAGGCGATTTTAGATATTCGTCTTTTAAATAATTAACGTAATTTTCGCACTGTTCTTTATTCCCCGAAAGCGGTGTAACGGAAGCGTCTAAATCTATTTTCATAACGTGGTAGCTAGTGCTTTTAGCTTCTATTTTAACCCCGTATCTAGAACCGCGTTTAACCAAAATAGGTTCGCCTATTTCCAAGTCGGAAGAAGTAGGATTTACTATACCGTAACCTTCTTGTTCTATTTGCGGGATAGCGTCTTTAATTTTATCGTAACATTTTTTAGCTTCCGCCAAATTTTTAACGTAATTTATTAAAGAAAATTCGTCTTTTATGTCTTGCCCGCTTTCTTCGCTTAAAACAGAATAAAAAAGTTCGGGCTTAACGTCTATTTTAACGTTGACTTCGCCTTCTCCCAAATTACAATCTACGCTTTCGGGCGGGATAACGTTTTCTACGGACGAAAACGCCGTTTGAAAACAAGCTCCGTCTTTCATTTTAAAAGCTTTTTCTCCCGATTCTCTTAAAGCTTTAATTAAATCTTGAATAATTTTACTCTCGTAAGGCAAAGCGTTTAACCAAGTAGGAATTTTAACGTTGCAAACTTTTAACGGAAATTCTAGTAAAACTTTTTCGAGTAACGAATTAAAATCGCTTTCCGTAGCGTCCTGACAAGACATCGCGACTACCGTTACTCCGTACTTTTTACATAAAGAATTTTTTAGTTTTTGCGCCTTTTCTCCCTGTGGTTCGTTAGAGTTTAAAACCACGATAAACGGCTTATTGATGGCTTTTAACTCCCCTATTACCTTTTCTTCGCTAGGAACGTAGTTAGACCTGTCTATGTCGGTAAAACTACCGTCGCATGTAACTACTATGCCTATTGTAGAATGTTCTTTTATTACCTTTTCTGTGCCAAGCTCCCCTGCCTTGTCGAACGGCATAGGTTTACTTTGCCAAGGCGTTTTAACCATTCTGGGTTTTCCGTCTTCGCTTATTCCTTGCGCGCCGTCTACCATAAAGCCAACGCAATCTATCATTCTTACCCTTGCGCTAGCCCCCGCCCCAAGCGTTATGCTTACCGCTTCCCCGGGAATAAATTTAGGTTCGGTCGTCATAACCGTTCTACCTTGCGCGGACTGCGGTAACTCGTCTACCGCTATTTGCTTTTTATTCTTCCCCGAAATGTTGGGAAGCACGTTTTTTTCCATAAATTTTGATATAAAAGTGGACTTCCCCGTCCGAACCGGACCTACTACGCCTATATAAATATCTCCGCCCGTTCTCTCGGCAATATCCCTGTAAATATCGTAACGCTCCATAAAAATAAAAACCTCCCGTAACTTCAAGCTAATTAAAGTATATGAAAGGTTTTTTTGAAATATGTTATTAAAAAAAGTTTTTTTGAAAAATAGTTTTTAATTAAAATATCGCTTTTTAAAAAGGGGTTAAATAAAATTTTTAACGCTAAAAACACTTTATTTATTCTTTTGTTTTTTTAATTTAGATTTAAACTTCATATTTTTAATCATTTGTAACCAATTTGTAGGGTGTTCCTCGCCCTTTATAAGCCTTACTATATTTACTCTATGCGCCCACCAAGTGATTACTATTATTAAAAATACCATAAATTGAGTTACGTAAAACACCCAATTTAAAGTTATAGCGTTATTTACGCATTTTAAATAAAATTTATAGCAAGTTACTATTGCCGACGGCGTTGTAGCTATAAAAGAACCCATAGAGCCCATATTCGTTAGCAAAATAAAAACTATTGCCGACACGCCAAAAATTACAACCCATAAAGGTTGAGCAACCAAAAAAACGCCTATCGTGGTAGAAATACCCTTTCCGCCCTTAAATTTTAGCCAAAACGGGAAAACGTGTCCGCAAACCGCACCTAACCCCGCTAAGGCAAGCGCAGTATCTTGCAAACATAAACCGTTAGAAGAATAATATACGTTTTTAAATATAAGTTTTGCCGTTAAACACGGAACAACTCCTTTCATAATATCTAAAAAAAGTATTAAAACGCCTACTTTCATTCCGTAAGCTCTACTCATATTTAGCATACCGGGGTTACCGCTCCCGATAGAACGGATATCCTTTTCTCCGTGATTTTTTACTCTACTTATAATAATAGCAAAGTTTATGCAACCTATAAGGTAAGAACAAACGGCGATAACTACAAAATAATACCAACCGTTAGAAATACTCATGGTTTTCATTCTTCGTTCTCCTTCTTTTCTTTTACGATTAGTCTTATAGGAGTTCCCGAAAAATCGGTAGAATTTCTTATAACGTTTTCTAAAAATCTTTTATATGAAAAATGCATAAGTTCCGCGTTGTTTACGAAAATAATAAACGTCGGCGGAGCTACTCCGTCTTGCGTAGCATAATAAATTTTTAATCTTCTGCCGTGTTTTGTAGGCGGGTCGGTCGTGCGAATAGCGTCGCCTAAAATATCGTTTAAAAGTCCCGTAGAAATTCTTTTTTGGCTGTTTTCGTAAACGCTTCTTACTAAGGATAAAACTTTTTCTACCCTTTGTCCGCTTTTAGCCGATATATAGACCGACTTATAGTAATCCATAAACGCTAAATCGCACTTTAATTTTTCTTCAAACTTGTTTATCGTATACGTATCTTTATCGACTAAATCCCATTTATTCATACAAATAACGCTGGGTTTACCTTGTTCGTGAACAAATCCGCATATCTTTACGTCTTGTTCGGTTAAACCTTCTACAGAATCTATTACGATAAGCACTACGTCAGCTTTTCTTATGGAATTAAATGCCCTTACTACGCTATAATATTCTACGTCTTCGTAAACGGCTCTTTTCCTTCTTATTCCCGCAGTGTCTATTAAAACGTATTTTTGTCCGTTTACGCTGAAAGGCGTATCTATGGAATCTCTCGTAGTTCCCGCAATAGAAGAAACAATAGTTCTATCGTATCCGAGCAACTTATTGACTAAACTGGATTTACCCGCATTAGGTTTCCCGACGACCGCTATACGCAAAACACCTTCTTCTTGTTCGTCTTCTATTTTATCGAAGTAAGAACATACCTTATCAAGCAAATCTCCCATTCCTTTTCCTTGTTCGCTTGAAATTCCGTAAGGTTCGCCAAGTCCTAATTCATAAAATTCCGACAAAAGAATAGGGTCGTAATTATCCATTTTGTTTACTGCTAAAACTATGGGTTTTTTTGACCTACGCAGTTTTTCCGCAACGTCCCTATCGGCTTGAGTTAAACCCGTGCGCGCGTCGCAAAAAAATATTATAACGTCGGCGGTTTCTATCGCTATTTCGGCTTGCTCTTTTATATGTCGCCACATTTCGTCGTTGCTTTTAAGTTCTATTCCGCCCGTATCTATTAGGGTAAAATTATAACCGCACCACTCGGCGTCGGCGTAAATTCTATCCCTAGTAACACCCGGCTTATCCTTTACGATAGCTTTTCTATCTCCGCTTATTTTATTGAAAAACGTCGATTTCCCGACGTTGGGTCTGCCGACTATGGCAACCAACGGTTTACTCATATTTCTCCTTGCGAGTTTTTCTCGTAATCTTGTACTTTTCTATCCTTTATTATATATTATAGACAATAATTTGTAAAGAAAAAAAATAAATTAAAAATTATACGATTAAATTAGCCGAATGAAATTGTTTAAACTTCATTCGGCGTATATAATTTACGTTTAGCGTTTGTTGAGTTCCGTAGCGAGTTCGTCTAACTGCTTTAAGTTTTCTTGACTTAAAGACGATAAAATTTTAACTACGGGTTCTACGAATTCGATATTTTTAGATTTCGAAAATTTTTCTTTGATAATTCTTGCAACGGTCGGTGCCCAACTGCCGTTTTCGATTATACCTATTTTTCTGTTTTGATAATTTCTTTCGGTTAAAGCTTCTAAAAACGTATTCATAAAGGGGAATACGTCGCCGTTATAAGTCGTAGAAGCCAAAACAATTTTTCCGTATTTAAACGCGTCTTCCACACATTCAGCCATATCGCTTCTAGCTAAATCCGCTACGACTACCTTAGAACAACCTTTCTCTTTTAATTTTTCTTTAAGCTCTTCTACTGCTTTTTTAGTGTTTCCGTAAACGGAAGTGTAAGCTATAAACACTCCTTCCGCTTCTACCCCGTAGGAAGACCAAGTATCGTATAAGCCTATATAATAGCTTAAATTATCTTGCAAAACAGGGCCGTGTAAAGGTAATATCTTTTCTAATTTAGCTCCCGAAAGTTTTTTTAATAAACTTTGTACTTGTACTCCGTATTTTCCGACTATTCCGAAATAATATCTTCTAGCTTCGCAAGCCCAATCTTCTTCTACGTCTAACGCCCCGAATTTCCCAAACGCGTCAGCCGAAAACAACAGTTTTTGCTCTTCGCAATACGTAACCATAACTTCGGGCCAGTGAACCATAGGCGCGAATATAAATTTTAAGCTATTTTTGCCAAGACTTAAAATTTCTCCGTCTAAAACTAGTTTTTTGTTCTTTATTTCTCTATGGAAAAAATTATCGAACATCCCAAAAGTTTTTGCGTTTCCGATTACAGTAACTTCGGGGAAAATATCCAAAAATTCAACTAAATTTGCGCTATGGTCGGGTTCCATATGAGAAATTATTAAATAATCGGGTTTTTTACCGTTTAAAACTTCTTTAACGTTTTTTATCCACTGCTCGCAAAAATTTTTATCCACCGTATCGAAAACGGCAATTTTTTCGTCTAACAAAACGTAAGAATTATATGCCATTCCGTTCGGAACTATATATTGCCCTTCGAATAAATCTATTTCGTGGTCGTTTACTCCGACGTAGTAAACGTCGTTTGTGATTTTCTCCATTTTTTTGTTCTCCTTATTGATACATTGTCTTAATAAGGATATTATATCAGAAAAAAACTTAAAAGTAAATTATTTTTACAATTTTTTTAAAGGGAAAAAATATTACCTTATTATATATAAATCTATCTCCAAAAAAATTTTAAAAAAATTTAAAAAAAGTTGTTAAAAACGCTTTACAACTTTATCGTAATAAAGTATAATAGGCACATAAATAATTTAGCACGATAAAGTGATAAAGCAAAGGAGAGAGAAAAAATGAAAAAAATAATATCTGCTATATGTCTAACGTTAGCTTTAATATGTTGTTTTTCAACTACCGCTTGCGGAAAGAAAAGCAAATCCGATTTAGAATACGTACAAAAGAAAGGAACGCTAATTGTAGGAATTACCGATTATAAACCTATGGACTACAAAGAAAACGGACAATGGGTTGGATTTGACGCTGACTTAGCAAAATTATTCGCTGAGAAAATCGGCGTAAACGTAGAATTCGTAGAAATTGAATGGAATCAAAAAACCACTGAATTATCTAGCAAAGCTATTGACCTAGTTTGGAACGGAATGACTTTAAGCGATGAACTTAAAACCGAAATGGACTTTTCGGTTTCGTACGCAACGAATATGCAAGTAGCGGTAATAAAGAAAAGTAATTCGGAAAGTATTAACAGCGTAAACACAGTAAAATCTGCTAAAATAGCGGTAGAAGAAGGAAGCGCGGGAGATACAGTTGCAACCGGCACTTTACAAGCGTCGAAAATAAATAGAGTTACAAGTCAAGTACAATCTATATTAGAAGTTAAAGCAGGAACGAGCGAAGTTGCCATTATCGATTACACTATGGCTTACAGCATAATAGGAAAAGGAAGCTATGAAGATTTAATGATAGTAAACACTAACGCGGTATCTTTTAATCAAGAATTATTCGGAGTAGGGGCTAGAAAGAAAAGTAATTTAGTTTCTAAATTAAACGAATTCTTTAAAGAAAAATATCAAGACGGAACTTTGGCAAGACTTGCGGAACAATACGTTTCGGTTGCGTTAAACGACCAAGCTTTGGGAAATCTTTAAAATTTAGTTTAAAATACAAAAGTTTAATTTAATTTACAAATTAGTCGGGTTAAATTTATCGTTTTAAATTTAACTCGATTAACTGCGATAAGGAATATATGAAAGCATTATTAGACGTAACAAAACAGTTGTTGCAAGCATCTGAAACGACTTTATTGTTATTTTTTCTCACAATTATAATAGCATTGCCATTAGGGTTACTCATTTCGTTTTGCACGACTTCGAAATTTGCCCCTTTGCGAATCTTTTTTAAAGTAATAGTTTGGATATTAAGGGGAACGCCTTTAATGTTGCAGATTTTTATTATATACTACGTTCCCGGACTACTTTTCGACTTTGTATGGCCTACTATGAATACGGGTTGGGCTTGGTTTGACAAAACCATTTCCACAAGATTTTTGGCGGCGTTAGTTGCGTTCTCAATAAATTATTCGGCATATTTTTCCGAAATATTCAGGGGCGGTATTCAATCTATTAGTAAGGGTCAGTACGAAGCTTGTCAAGTTTTAGGACTAACAAAAACGCAAGCGTTTTTTAAAGTTATTTTAATGCAAGTCGTAAAGCGTATAGTTCCGCCTATGAGTAACGAAATAATTACCCTAACCAAAGACACGTCGCTTGCGAACGTAATAGGGGTTGTAGAAGTAATTTTCGTAGCTAAAAAATTATTGAGAGAATATATTTGGGCGATATTTTATTCGGGATTGTTCTATTTGATTTTAAACGGACTTTTAACGCTACTATTTAACTACGTTGAGAAAAAACTCTCTTACTATAAGGTGTGATTATGGCTTTTTTAGAAACTAAAAATTTATGTAAAAGTTTTGGAGAAACCAAAGTTTTAAAAGGGATAAACTTTACTATGGAAAAAGGTCAAGTAGTATCCGTAATAGGTTCTTCGGGAAACGGAAAAACGACGTTACTTAGGTGTTTAAACTTTTTAGAAACGGCTGACGAAGGAGAAATTTATCTTGACGGAGTAAAAATTTTTCCCGTTGAAGAAAAAAACACGAATTCCAAAACGTTAGGAATGGTATTTCAAAACTTTAATTTATTTCCGCAATACAACGTTTTAAACAACGTAACGCTTGCGATGAACGTTAAGAGCAAACGCAAAATTAAAGAAAATTCCACTTACTATAAAGCTAAAAAGAAAGAAAATATGCAAAACGCTAAAAGCGAAATGAAAAAAAATTCGTTTTTTAAAAAAATAGGTATATTTTTAAAAGCGTTTTGGAAAAATTTTACTTCTTACGATAAGAAAAACGATTTAAAGCTAAAAAAAGCCGAAAACGCAGAAAAAGCCTTGCAAATTATAGAAAGAGTAGGTTTAAAAGAGAAAACAAAAAATTACCCTTGCGAACTTTCGGGCGGACAACAACAAAGGGTTGCAATTGCAAGAGCGCTTGCCCTATCCCCCGATATTTTATGTTTCGACGAACCTACTTCCGCCCTAGACCCCGAACTTACGGGAGAAGTTTTAAAAGTAATAAAACAACTTAGGGACGAAGGCAGAACTATGATAATAGTAACTCACGAAATGAATTTTGCCAAAAACGTATCGGATAAAATAGTGTTTATGTCGGACGGAATTATAGAAGAAGAAGGCTCGCCCGAACAACTATTTAACAATCCCCAAAGCGAAAAGACAAAAGCTTTTTTAAACAAATCTTCGCAAGAAGAGTATTAAGGAGTTAAAATGACGGTTAAAAATTATAAACCTATGATAGACGAGCTTTATAAAGAAATATTAAAGCTTGAAACTTTGGAAGAGTGCGAAAAGTTTTTCTCCGATTTATGCACGATGAAAGAACTTGAATCTATGAGCCAACGCATAAAATCGGCGAAAATGCTTTTAGAAGGAAAAACCTATAATGAAATTATAGAACACACGGACATATCCAGCGCAACGCTTTCAAGGGTATCCAAATGTATCAGATACGGAGAAGGCGGATATAAAACCATAATTGAAAAAGAACCTTTAAAAAGTAATTAAGAAACAATTAAATTATTAAAAACTGCGGGGCGTAGCAAAATTTTGCTACGCCCGAAATTTATAGTTTTTTAACTTTAATAACAATGTTTTTAATATTTAAAGCCGAATTTATCTTTAAGTAGGGCTATAAGTCGAAAAAAGCATATTTAAGCTATAAAAAAACGGTTTACAGAAGTTTTCGAAATAAACTAAAATAATTAAACCATAGATTTTATATAATCTTATTTTTTACTCCTAACAGTTGCACTTAATAGTAAAATTTACCAAAACATAAAAAACTTTTACGTGTAAAACGCAAAAGTTTTTTATTATTAAGAAAAAAATTATTTTTTATTATTGACGTTGTTAACCATAGAAATGGCGTCCGTTATGGTTTTTTCCATTGCGCTCATTCCGTATCTGTCAACTTCCGCTTTATTCTTTTCTCCGTGATTTAAACAGCCTGCCCCGCCTATACAACCGCCTAAGCACGCCATACCTTCTATAAAGTTAGCGTCGAGCATATTTTTACCCTTTTTAAGCAACGCTATTTTGCAAGCTTCTATTCCGTCGCAAGAAACGGGTTTAAAGTCGAAATCAATATTTTGTTCTTTTAAAGCTTCTCTAACGGCGTCCGCAAGACCACCGCTTCTTGCAAAGATTCTTCCAAAGTAAGAAGCGTTTTCTAATTCTTCTTCGGCAAGCGTAGTAATATCAATATCTTTACTGTCGAATAAAGCTTGTAATTCTTCAAAAGTAATGGCAACGTCAACATACGGTTTTACGCTTTCCTTTTGAACTTCTTTCTTTTTCGCGGTACATGGTCCTATAAATACGACTTTGCAATCTTGTTCGTGTTCTTTTATGAATTTTGCAATAGTCGTCATAGGCGACAAATTGTGCGAAATATATTGTTTAAGATCAGGATTGTTTTTTTCGATATAATCGACGAACGCAGGACAACAAGAACTTGTTAAAAATCCTTTTTCAGCAAGTTCCCTTGCTTCCGCATACGCGACCATATCCGCGCCTAACGCGGCTTCAACTACGGTACGAAAACCTAATTGTTTTATTCCCGATATTACTTGACCGAGTTTTGCGTAAGTAAACTGACTTGAAATAGAAGGAGCGACTACTGCAAAAACTTTATATTTTTGGTTATTTTGACTTTCCTTTATAGCTCTAATTGCGTCCAATATAAACGATTTATCGGTAATAGCCCCAAACGGACAAGCGTAAACGCAAGCACCGCAAGAAATACACTTGTCGTTGTTTATCATAGCTTGTTTTTCGTCGCCCATGGTAATAGCTTTAACTTTACAAGAAGTTTCGCAAGGGCGTTTAAAATTCATAATTGCGCTATACGGGCAAACTTTTGCGCAGGATCCGCATTCTTTACATTTAGTCTTGTCTATGTGGGCAACGTGCGCGCTGTCGAACGTAATAGCCCCGAACCTACAAACGTCTTCGCAACGGTGAGCAAGACAGCCCCTGCACGCGCTGGAAACGGTATATCCGCCTACGGGACATTCGTCGCAAGCGATATCGATTACTTCTATAACGTTGTCGTTATTTTTATCTCCGCCCATAGCTATTTTTACCCTTTCGGTTAAAATTGCTCTTTCTTTGTAGACGCAACAACGCATAGTAGGAATTTTGCCCGGAACTATAATTTTAGGAATGTCTATAGCGTTTTCCGCAAGTTTTCCTTCCCATTCCTGACGGGCAACTTCCCTTAAAACTTTGTACTTTAAATATTGAACTTTTGTATCGAACTTTCTCATAATTATCCTTTAAAAATAATTTACTCTTATTCTTTTACCCATTTGTTTAAGACATTTGCTTAATTCTTCAACCAAAGTCATTTTAATATTGAAATTTATAGGCAAATCGGGATTTTGATGAGCGGGATTTACCGCTCTGCCAACGTAAAAATTTATATCGGTTGCTTCTTCGAACAGTAATCTGCATATTAAAGAAGCTCCGTCGTGTCCGAACCCCCATTGTTCGTAAAGGTTATTGTCGCCGACCGCGTCTTTTGCGTATTCAACGACTTTATTCATAGTAATAACGCCTTCCGTAACTAAATCTACGCCTTCTATTTCGGCGATAGGCGGAATTCCGCTTTTATCGAAACTTAAACTCGTTTTTAACGGCTTATTTAAAAATTTAGCTACGATAGAAGAAGTCGTCCCCCCGCAAACAATATGTTTGCCTTCTTTTGAAAAGAATAACGACATCATTCTTTGGGTATCGTCCCTGTCGCTCGGCGGACCGAAAAGTATGTTTACCGCTTGTCGTTTTCTAACTTTTATTATGCAAGCCGTAGCGTCGTCGCCGGGCTTATAATCGTAAAGTTTATTTACTTCGTCAATCAAAATAGTCGCAAGCGATTTTGCCGAATATCCGCCCGCGTAAACAACAGGAAGCATATAATCGGCTATTTCTTCTCTTTTCCATCCGAAATTATATAAATTCCCTATTCCTGCGTGCGGACAACCGTCGCTCAAAACTATAAAAACGTCGCCGTCTTTAAGCGAAATGGTGGAATTATATACTTTTTTTCCTTCTATTACCATTTCGGTACGGTTGTACTCGAAATTTTTGCCGTCCCTTAAAATAATCGTTTTCGGGTTGTCGAATTCTATTATTTCGGCGGAAACGTTATCTACGATTCTAACTATCGTAAAGGTGGAATAAGCAACCCCCCTTACCGAACAAACGGGCAAAGTTTTTACGATGGTTTGCACGCTTTCTTCCAAAGACAAGCCTTCCGACATCATAGTAGAAATAATTTTAGACGTAAGCGTTGATAAAATACTTGCTTTTACCCCGCTACCTAAACCGTCCGCCAAAACTATTACCCTTGAATTTTCGCCTTGTTCCACAACGTCTAAATGGTCTCCGCAAAGCTGTTCTCCGTAGTGGTTTACGCTTTTAAAGCCTATATCGACGCATAAATCATTCATCGGTAATGGACTCCTTTAATTTTGTTAAAGCGATTTTGGTTTCCGCAACCGTTTCGCCAAGCAAGGAAGCAATTTCCTGAACGATACGCATTTGTTTATCCACAACCTTGTCTGCAACTTCTATCGTTTGACGAGAAATACTTTCCTTTTTCTCTTTTTCGCTTTCTTCTTCGGTTATATCTCTCATAATGCAAACGAGCAAATGATACGCTAAATCGTAAACTACGGTTTGTTCGACGTATTTATTGTAATCGGCAAGATAGGTTTTTTGGTTTCTTACGCTACGCTTACTTTTTAAAACCTTTTCGAAGATAGCCGTATCTAGAATACGGCTGACGCTTTCTCCTAAAACGTCCGAAGCGCGTTGAACGTTGGTTATTTTTCTAGCAACTCCGTTTATTTGTTGAACTTCTAAGTTTTCGTTTACGACTATAAGTCCGTTAGGAGTGTTGTTTACTATACAATCGGAAAAGCTTTCGGCTTTATCCTTTAAGTAAGGCAAGCACATAGAAATTTCGGCTTTGCCCTGATATATGGCTATTGCCTTTTCTCTGCAAGAATCGTATCCGCAAGAACCGCAATTTAGTTCGTCTTCCGGCTTAAATTTACCCATTTTATGTAAAATGTCGGTAATTTCATAATCCATCGGTGGAACGTTGTTTCTTACAATAGGCGGAAAATATTTTCTTAGTTCGTTACTGTCGGGCTGAACAACGTCAAAATCCTTTTTACCCGCATAATTTGCTATGGCGAAATAATCTTGCAAAGGCGCTCTATGATATTTTTCCATAACCGGACCCCCTGCACAACTTCCCACGCAAGAGGACATTTCTATAAAGCAGTTGTGAATTTTACCGCTTTCTAAATCTTTTAAAACCGAAATGCAGTTTTCTATTCCGTCTATGGCTAGGTATTTATAATCGGAATTAAAATTCATTGTCTTTAAAATTCCGCCTGTCGTCGGGAATAACCTAGCTAAGCTTTTTTCGGTTACGTCGATTTCTTTTTCTAATATTACGTCTTCTTTTTCGAACCATTTAGCCAAATCTTCGTAAGTTAAAACCGCGTCAACTATACCACCGCTAGTTTGAGCTTCGTCTTTTTTGGCAACACACGGCCCTATAAATACGACTTTTGCGTTTTTTATTCTTTGTTTAATGTTTATTGCATGCGCCTGCATAGGCGATAAAACGTCTGCCAAATAGTTAAGCGACGACGGAAAATACTTTTGTATAAGTAAATTTACGGTATGACAACAAGAAGAAATAATAACGTCTTTATCCTTTCTTTTCATCATATTTTCGTATTCGTTTTTAACGATAGTCGCCCCTATTGCCGTTTCTTCCACTCCCGAAAAGCCGAGCTTTAATAAAGCTTTTCTCATAGCGTCTATTCCGATTCCGTCGTAATTAGCGACGAACGACGGAGCAAGAGAAACGTAAACGGGTGCGCCCGACTGAATTAAAACTTTAACTTTTTCGGTTTCGCTTGTTATTTCTTTTGCGTTTTGCGGACAAACTACGAAACAATGTCCGCATAAAATGCAATCTTCCGCTACTATGTGAGCTTGGTTTGCCGAAAATCTTATGGATTTTACGGGACAGTGTCTTATGCACTTGTAACAGTTTTTACAATTCGATTTTTTTAACGTAAGACACGACGTCATAATAGAACTCCTTTAAAAAATATTAGGTAAATTTTTTCTCTATTTTATCAACCCAAAAATTCTCGAAATTAGTAGGCGTTATTCCCGTATAAATTTCGTCGCCCACCTTTACCGTTACGCCTATTCTATTACATTTTCCTAAGCAAAAGCTTCCCGCAAGCGTAATTTTGTCGCTGTACCCGTTAGAAACTTTTTCTTCTAACAATTTTACTATTTCGGCTGAACCTTTAAGGTAGCAAGAACTCCCCACGCAAATTTGTATAATCATACTTACGCTCTTGCTAAAATTTCTTTATCGAAAAAGCTTTCCGTATCTTCCGGCGTTACCGAAAAGAATTCGTTATCAACCGTTACGCAAACCCCTTGTTGACATTTCCCCATACAAAAAGTTCCGTCTAATTTTACTTTTTCCGTTAATTCGTTTTTTACAACCAACTGTTGTAACTTCTCTACGACTATTCTAGAACCTTTTATATGGCAAGAGCTTCCTATGCAAATTGTAACGCTAATCATTAGTTTTCTTCTCCTTTAATAACTTCTTTTAAATATTTACTTAAATCTCCGTTCTCCGACGAATATTTTTTATAGTTTGAAACGTAGTAAATAAATATCCATTTTTTTATCGCTTTTTTATCTTCTTCGACGTTAGCGTAACCGTTTAAATAACTTTCCGCCAAACTTTTACCGTATTTTTCAAAAAGCCTAAAAAAAGTCGTAACAACGTCAGAAAACTTGTCCCCGCAATAACTATTTTCCCAACCGAAAGAATATAACTTTTCGTTTAGCGTAAGCAATTCTGAAAAATCGAAACCGGCGTGGCATAATTCGTTTTTGTTTTGCGTTTCGTTTAATAATTTTAATGCTTTTTTCCTAAATTTTTCATCGGGACATTTTAAAATTTCACTTTTGAAAATTTTGCGCCCTGTAGGCAACTTATCCGTATGAATTTTATGGTATTTTTTTTGAAAATCTATAAGTTGTTGTAAAATTAAACTTTTTTCGTCGGTTGCAAAAAACAATTTTTCAAGAATTTCGCCTTTTACAAACTCAGCGATTATCGCTTGATTTTCACCTATTTTTTCTATTCCTTTTATTTGCGGAACACTAACCCCTAACGAGTAAACTAAAACTTGTTTATAAGCTTCTTCGTAAACTTCGGCTTGGCTTTTTAAATAGTAGAGTTTTACGCAGTTTTCTCCGTCTTTATAAACGGTTTTGCCTGTGCTTATAGAAATTATTCTATCCAAAAACCTTCTCCTTTCCTTTACTATACGTCTTTATGCAAACACGCCGAATCTTGCTATCTAAAAAACAAAAAAAACTTCAAAAAGCAAATCTATACAAAATAATGCAATTATAATGCATCTTATATATATTATATCATATTTTAACTTATAATGTATATATAAATATATAATATCGCTATATAAAATTTGATATAAAGTTAAACAACAAAATTTAAAACAAGTAGAGAAGCGGTAAGCGTCGGAACAATAGTAATCGTACCGAATTTTACAAATTGTAAAAAAGTAATTTTTACGTCGTAATTTTTTAATATATTCATCCACATAATGCCCGCTAAGGCTCCTATCGGCGTTAAATACGCGCCTAAATTAGAACCTATTATACAAGCGTATACTTCTTTAAGTCCCGTGCCGTTTTGCAAGACCGAACCAAATAAAACGCTCATAGGAATATTGTTTAGCAAGTTACACGATATGGTAGAACAAACGCCGTAAGAAAAAACTCCGCCCTTATTTAAAAATTTATAAATTTTATAAGTTACGCCGTTATATTCTAGACTTGCAACCAGCAAAAACATAGAAAGCAGAAACGGAATTAAAACATAAGGAATTCTTTTTGCGGAATTCTTAATAATGGTTAAATTTTGCCTTTTAATCGACTTATAGGCAAATATTATTACAAAAAGACTTAACGCTCCCATTAAAGCTATAAGCCACATTTGCAATTTTAAAAACTCCGAAACAGCTAAAAGTAAAGTGCAAACTATTAAAAAAATAAGCCCTATAATTACCATAGGTTTTTCGGTTTCTACTTCTACTATTTCCGCTTGAACGGGTTTAGAAAGTTCTTTTTTAAACGTAAAATACAGTGCTAAAAAACTTACGACTCCGCCCGCCAAAGAAGGTAAAATCATTGCTAAAAAGTATTTTGAAAACGTAATGCCCGACTTTAAAGCAAGATAAATATTTGTAGGATTTCCTATTAAAAGCGCCATTGAAAAAGTGTTTGCTGAAATAAATTCTTCTAATAAATAAGGCAAAGGATTTATTTTAGCGTTTTTACAAAAACAACAAATAAACGGCGTAAACGTAAGCACGACTATATCGTTAGATGTGAAAACCGTTAAAACGGATACCGTTACAAATAACAAAACAAAAAGTTTAGTTTGACTTTTCCCCGCCTTTTTTAAAGCAAAACTAGCAGTAAGTTTAAAAAAGCCTGCTTCGTCCAAAAAAACGGAAATAGCCGTCATAGAAAGAAATAATATTAAAATTTTAACGGGATTAACGCTACTACCGTTCCATAAAGCGTGCAAAACTTTTTTCATGGGCAAACAACCGCTTATAACACAAAGAATAGCAAAAAAGCAAGTTATAAACGGATAAAAAGGTATTTTTAATTTTTTTGTTTGCGCGCCCGTTAGCACGCAAGTAACTAACCCCACGCACGCTAAAAGCGAATAAATTACACTTAAAATCATAATTTTTTTATATCACGAAACTTAAAAAAATGCAATTATATATAAATAATATTTTAAATATATTTATAAAAAAGGTTTAAACTCAAATCTTTAATTATTGTCAAATAATAAAACTAACGTATTTTACCTTTTTAACTTTTTTATATGAAATAATTATAACTAATTTAAACAAAAATTAAATAAAACTTTTTTAATTATTTATAGATATTTCACGTTTGTAAAATTCCCCCCTTTGCTAAAATGCAAAAGGGCTTTTTAGGTTGACAATTATAAACTTTTTATATGTTTATAAAAACCGCTTCTATTCATTTTAAGAGATGACAGAGCTTGTGTTAACTTTATCTCTTTTTTCTTATATTCGTCAGCTATTGCTTGAAAATTTTTTGAAAGTTTTAGTTTTGGGCGACCTAGGTGTTTGCCCTTTTCTTTTGCTATTCTTATACCTTCTGCTTGACGTTTCTTTATGTTCTCCCTTTCGTTGTCAGCTACAAATGATAGTGTTTGTAAGACTATATCACTTATAAATTTCCCGACCAAATTTTTACCTTAGGATAGCAAAATCATTCATTTTAGGTTTTAACAAAGATATAAAAATAGATAAACATAATCTAAAACAATTCGATTCTCTGCCTTTCGCCCAAGACGGAACACTTGAACAAAAACTTGATGAATTATTTAAAAACTAATAAGTTTTAAATTAAGAACGGACTTTGCTCCGTTCTTTTTTATTCATAAAGATTTAATGAATTGTTTAATGATAAAACAACTATCAATCATTTAAATCCAAAGAAACTATTTAAAATAGCACTAATAATCATATTTTGCAAAATAGAACTTTATCGCAAAATTTTTTTGAAAATAACTATTATAAGCACGTCTACGCATTAAACGAATTTAAAAAAATAAAATTACTAAACTAAAAAAACAACTGAGAAATTCAGTCGTTTTTTTGGTACTCCCGACGGGAATCGAACCCATAACTGCCCCTTAGGAGGGGGCTGTTATATCCATTTAACTACGGAAGCTTATTTAATTGTAAAATATATTTACCACGTAAGTTTATTAAACTGTAAAATCCATAATGGATAGAACAGGTTCTGTTGAGCCGAGCGATAAAGTTTTGTGTAAACAAAAATTTAGCGCGAACGCCGTCGGGTTAGGGTCCCGACTTATCCATTTAACTACGGAAGCTTATTTAATTGTAAAATATATTTACCACGTAAGTTTATTAAACTGTAAAATCCATAATGGATAGAACAGGTTCTGTTGAGCCGAGCGATAAAGTTTTGTGTAAACAAAAATTTAGCGCGAACGCCGTCGGGTTAGGGTCCCGACTTATCCATTTAACTACGGAAGCTTATTTAATTGTAAAATACATATTAACTACAAAACATTCTGTTTTAAATATGCTTAATTGCAAAAGCTTATTAAATAATAAATTAGTATTTATAATACTACAATTTTAGCTGTATATATGTGTTAGCCACAAAAATTATATAATTAAATTATTTTATAGCTCTACAATCTTTTTATTAATAAGTTTTTAGACTTCTTGTATATAATAACATAAACCTTTGACTTTTTCAAGAAAAAATCAAAGGTTTATTTACTTTTTTAGCTTATTCAGCATTTTAATTTATATATTTAATTTTGAAATTTCATCGTATAAACTTGCTTCCGATAAAATTTTTAACACTCTTTGCGGAGAAAAATTTTTTATCGTTTCACCCTTTTTATTTAGAATTTTTACTTCATATAAATACTCGCCATCTATACGATTTAATAATTGCTTAACAGTAGTTTTTTCTCCCACGGCAATGGTTTTTATTTCCGAACATTTTACTATATTTTCTTGTTTAAACCTTGAATAATATTTTACGTATTTATTGTCTTTTCCGTTTGAAAATGCCCCGAACAAAATAAAAAACGCAAAAAATAATATAGACACGTTAGTTTGCCATTTTATTGCCGAAACAATAAATAACGCAATAAGTCCTAAAACACATAAGCAAGACGCCGTTTTACAAATAATAATAGCCTTTTTTCTTGTAATTAAGCAAGATAACCCCGCAAGTAAAACTCTTCCGCCGTCCAAAGGATAAGCGGGAATAAGATTTATAAAGAACAAAGAAAAATTTGCAATAGCTATTTCTTGCGTAAACGAATACAAGTCGGGAAAAATCCACCAAAGCGCAACGCATACAAAGCCTATAAATAAATTTACGATAGGACCTATTATGGCAACGGAAATTTCGTCTTTAAATCTTATTCCCGAAATATCGCCGACAATTACCGCTCCATATGGCATTAATTGCACTTTAACGAGCATATAGCCTAGTTTTTGGGCCTTACAATAATGCCCGAATTCGTGCAATAACGCACTTAAAGAAAACACTAAAAAAGAAAATACTTTGCCAATAGCGACAAAGTATATTCCGAATAATATAAACAGTGGATGAACTGAAAATTTTGCTTTTAACCCCATACGATACAGCCGTTAGAAATAGAATAATCGGTAATTAAGTTTCCGTTGTTAAACATTTCCACTTTAACTTCGCTTCCTTCCGAAAATCCTATCGGAGTAGTGGAATAAATTTTATAACCCTTATCGTAGAAACAACAATCTAATCCCGAAATAACGCTTTTAAATTCGTCCGTATGTTCGATAGTCATTTCCCATTTCCCGTCTTTTTGCGCAACTAGCGTTACCTTACCCGCAACGGGAGAATATACCGAACCTTTACCCGAAACCGTCATAACTCCGTTATCTATGCTGACTGCCCTATCCGCAGTGGGAGAAACAGCTTCGAACTCGTTATAATTCATAGTGATATTTTTTTCTTTGTTAAAAACGTGCTTTAACATAGTGTTCATCGCGCTATTTTCCCAAAAGATATTTGTAAGAAGAATAGCAACCACCAAAGCAAAAATAGTTATTAGTTGCGCCGTAACTATGTCGAAACCGCGTTCTTTTCTTTCTTTCGGCGGTTTTTCTACTTTTTGTTTTTTAACGTTTTCGCTTTTAGCTTTATTTCCGCGTTTAAAAAACGAAAATAAATTTTTTTTGCGTTTTGGTTGAATTTCCACAGCGCTTTCTAATTGTTCGTTTACTTTTTCTATAACCTTTTTCTTGATGTCTTTTTTCTTCTTTAAAGGTTTAACCGTAATTTCACAAGAAGAAACGGGAATTTCTGACATTTTTGCGTATTCGATACTGTCGCTCATAGTATGCACCTCTACAATTTTAGTTTGGATTTACCCCTTAGCGATAAACCTATAATAATATATATTTAAAATTATATATTTTAGAACTATTGACGAAAAAAAATTATAATGATATAATTTAAATATGGACAAGCATGAAAAAGACTTGAAAAAAGAAAAAAAAGAACAAGAAAAAAAACGCAAAAAAAAGCTGGAACAACAGCAATTTAAAAATAAATATTTCGAGTTTTACGACGATATAAAAATCTCGGACAGACAAGATTGGTAGGTGAATTATGGTAAGACATATAGTAATGTTTAAATTTGACGACAAAAGCAAAATTGAAAAAGCCAAAGAACTTTTACTTTCTATGAAAGAAAACGTTCCAACCGCTAAAAAAATAGAAGTCGGGGTAGATTTTTTACATTCTGCCCGCTCTTACGACGTGTATTTATCGGTTGACGTAGAAGATAAAAACGCTTTAAACGAATATCAAAACGATAAATATCATTGCGAAGTAGTTAAAACTTATATGCACGCTTACGCCGTTGCAAGCGTTAGCTTAGACTATGAATTTTAATTTAAACGTTAAATAATAAAATTTAGTTAAACGGCGGAGCCGATTTAAAATAAATCGGCTCCGCCGTTTTTAATAAAAAATTATATTTAAGATAACAATTTATTATATACTACGGGCAACGGTTTTACCGTTGCCCGTGCTTACAAATTTTATTTTTATGCTTTTTTCATCTTCGCGCTAAAAAACATACACAAAGAAGTGATAATTAAATAATAAGGAATACCGTTTAAAATAAAATACGTCAATTTAATTAAAAATTCGTTTTTATTCGTTTTAGCACTTACGAAATAATATAATACGCTACAAGCTAAGAAGAATACTGCTCTAAAATATTGATAGAAAGTAGTATTGTACGGATGTCCGAATTGAGTAATAGATAAAATAATTCCTATTATTAAGAATACGCCACCGCCTATCATACAACATAAAGAAGTATTTTTAAGCATTTTATCCGATTTATCTAAAAATTCCGTAATGGATTTCATTTGTTCAGCGGTTAAAAATTCTACATTTTCCAAACCCGCGTTCAAGGCAGAAATAGCAAGAAATACAAAAGAATACAACAATACGAAATTTACTAAAATTAAAGTTGAAATTTTAACGAAAACGTGTCCCGTAGTAGTTCTCTTTGAAAACAACGAGAAAAACGTTATTATAGAAATAGCCGTTATTATCGTAATATAAATAAAGAAATATAAAACTCCCCTTGTGGTGTAAGGACTTATTTTCAAGCTTTTACTTGCGTCGTTTATAACGTTACCTAATATTTTATCGGAAAGATTAGTCATTGTTTTAGCGAACTTTTCACCGAATAAATTAGAACTTGCTCCCCAATAACCAGAAGTTAAAACGAACAAAATTCCAATTAACAAAGCGAAAATACCGAAAACTATATAACTTTTTCTTACTTGTCCGCCTTCTACGGAAGAATATTTGCTTTTTGCTTTATTTTCAGTAGCTACAACGCTTACGCTTTTGCTATTTTTTACAACGTTGTTTTTACTCTCAGCCTGTTTTTCTTGTTTTTTTAAAGCTTTTTTATCTATTTTGTCATCAGATAAAAGCTTACCGCAAGCAGGACAGTAAATAAAATCGGTACGGTCTACGACTTCACCGCAATGTTTACATCTTTCCATATTTCTTCTCCGTTATTTATTATACTCCCGATTATAGCATATTTATACAACTAAGTCAATATTTTTAATTTTTTTTAATATATCTTAACAAAATTTTTAAAAAATAACGCAAAATTTTCGGACGAATGATTTTAATTAAATCGCCCGCCCGAATAAAAATATTTTTAATTTTTAAAATTTAATTTTTGCCTTTAATTTTACGTCCGAAACGTTAGACGCTACTAAAATTTCGAAATCGCCGTTGTCGGCAATCCATTTATCGTAAGCAACGCTATAATAGCTGAAAGCGTCTTTATTAAGTTCGACGGTAATTTTTTTGCTTTCGCCCGCTTTAATTAAATCTTTACTGAACGCTTTTAACTCCTTTTCAGGTCTTAAAACGTAAGAAAATACGTCTTTTACGTAAATTTGAGAAACCTCTTTTGCGTCGAAATCAGACTCGTTTTTGACTATATAGCTTAGCTTTACGCTAAAATCTCCCGTTTTTTCAACGGTTAAATCGGAATAAGTAAAGCTTGCGTAAGAAAGTCCGAAACCGAACGGATAAGCGACTTCTTTTTTAAACGTATCAAAGTATCTATACCCTACGAAAACCCCTTCTTTATAGACGTTTACGAAATCGTTACCGAGTCTTGAAGAAGTGGTATAATCGCTTTCGGATTTAGCGAAAGTTTCCGTAAGTTTACCCGAAGGACAAACTTTGCCCGCCAAAATATCGCACGCGCTTTCAACTTGCGTTTCGCCCGCAAACCCCGTATATAAAATCGCTTTTACGTCGCTTTCCCAGTTAGAAACGTCTACCGCGCTACCGCTTGACAAAACGACTATCGTATTTTTATTTACGGAAGCAACGCTTTTAATAAGTGATTCCATTCTAGGTTGCAACTTCATAGATTGCCTGTCGAACGCTTCGCCTTCCGTTATCATATCGTTACCTGCTAAAACAATTGCCACGTCGCTATCGTAAGCGTAAGGTAATTTTTCGGCAACATGATATAATTCAACTTCTCCACGCCAAAAAGTAAACGCTTCTAAATTTGTAATTTCTGCGTTAGGCATAGATTTTTTTAGACAATCACCGAAATCGTCAAACTCGTGGTCGGATTGAACTCTCGCGCTACCGTCGGCGGAAGTAGGCATTCTATCCGCCCTTAAAGAAAATAACGCTATTTTACAATTTGGTTTTAAAGGAAGAATTCCGTCGTTTTTAAGCAAAACTTCGCCTTCGTCCGAAATTTGTTTGGCAATTCTTCTACGCTCGGATTTATCGGTAGTTATCTTTCTTAGCGTTTTCATTTCTTGCAATTTATCAATCAGCGTTAAAACGTTATTTACGCAAAAATCAATTTGCTCCATAGTTATTTCGCCGTTGTCGTAAGCTTGCTTTAATTCGTCGTAACTTTTATTTCTAAAAGGCATTTCTAAATCAACAGTAGCTTTTAAAGATTTTACCCTATCTCTAACTGCGTCCCAATCGGAAACAATTAGTCCGTTAAACCCTAATTTTTCCCTTAAAACGCCTTTTAAAAGTTTTTGATGTTCGGAAACGAGTATACCGTTTAAACGGTTATAAGAACACATTACGGTGGTAGGATTAGCTTTTAAGGCAATTTCAAAGGGTTTATAATAAATTTCGTTAAGCGTTCTTTCGTCTACTTCGCTAGAAGTAACTAACCTATCCTGCTCGAAATTATTTGCGCAAAAATGTTTTAAAGAAGTTCCTATTCCTTTATCTTGAACCCCGTCTATATATCGTTTAGCCATAGTTCCGGCTAAATAAGGGTCTTCCGAAAAGTATTCGAAATTCCTTCCGTTTAACACTTGTCTTTTGATATTTACGCCGGGAGCTAAAATTACGTCTACGTCGTTTTCTATACAGTCGTCCGCTATACACTGCCCCATTTCGTACGCTAAATCAGTATTCCACGAATTAGATAAAACGTGAACGCAAGGATACGCCGTAGATTTTACGGTATAATATTCTTCGTTTTCGTTTTTAGCCATTTTTCTTAAACCGCAAGGTCCGTCCGAAACGCTTATTTTATCAAGCTTTCCGTTAAAGTCTTCCGTAGACCAACAGTCTTTACCTGTTAAAAGTTTTAACTTTTCTTCTAACGACAATTTTACATTTTTATTTTTCATAGTAGTTATCCTTGTTTTGATGTTTTAAGTATATCATAAAAGTTATTTCATTTATTCTCAATTATTGCAATAAAGGTCTTAAAAAATGCAGATTTCTACTTTACGGAATAACAAAAATCGCTCCGCATTTAACGGAGCGTAAAATTTATTTAATTTCTCTTGCAAAAATAAAAGTATTTAAAGATTTTTGATTTTTAGACGATTTTTTTTGAATTACGTTAATGGGTGCAATTCCTACGAATTCCCAACCGTCTACCGATTCTTCGTTGATAACGTCGAAATAATTTTTTATACATTCGTCGTCGCTTTGAAGTTTGTTTACAACAATAACGTTTTGAATTGAAACGTATTTATATTCTTTCATAATTTATTCTCCTTGTTTTTCATAATATTTGGGGTGCGCAAGTCCCGCTAAAATGTCTATTTTTCTTTCAAAATCAACGTCACCAAGCTCTTTGAAACCTTTTCCGCCTTTTTCTACGGATATTTCGTGTCCCTTTACCGCCCACGCGTTTTTATTTAAAATTTCGAATTCTTGCTCTGTTAAAACGGTATCGAATTTCTTTCTCGGAAAATCAATAACTTCTAGGGGAATTGCAATTATTTGATTTTTAAAGCATAAATCTATAAGAGTTTTTCTTTCTTCTTCGCAAATTTTTCTCGGGTTAAACGCTATTGCGTCATACCCGCAATCTTTTACCTGATTTATAACTTTTTCCTCTTTGCCTGCGACCGAATTTCTTAACTCGTAAAAACTTATTGCGTTTATTTCATTTGCGAATTTAATAACGTCTTTGTAATAAGGCGTAACTTTTATTTCCAACTTGAATTTTTGTTTTAAAATTCTTGCAAAATCGAACTCGTAAAAATAATTGTCGAAGTCACTTAAAAGCGTTATTTCTTCTTCCGAAAACGCCATTCCGAGTTTTTGTAGACTTTTAATTAGTTTTTCGCCTTTACCGAAAGAAGATATCATTTTTTTAGAGCACGCAAGCCAAACGTGCCTATCCGTTACGGTTCCGCCGGATAAAGATTTTGTCAAAGGGAAAACGTCTTTTAAAAAGCTTAAACGAATTTTATAAGCGTTTAATTTTTTATTAAGCTCCGTTACCATTCCCAAGACTTGTTCTTTATGTTTTTCCCTATACGGTTTTAAAAATTTGCTTACGGTTTTTAAATATCCGCTAGCTATACCCGTAATTCCGCAAATAGAAATGTTTTCGTCCGCTATATGCGGTTTAACCCTTAAATCCGCGCTTACAAGCCCGTGTATAGAAAATAATTTACACCCTTTTAAAAATTCTTTTGCACCTTCCACCGTTTCGGTATCTAAAATTCCCGCTAATCCTAAACCGTTTTTATATCCTAAGTAAGCTAGCATAGACGGAGAATAAGAAGAAAAAGAATATGTGCTTCTTAAACATAAAGAAGTTTTATCCGAGCTTTCTATTTCATTTATTTCCTTGCGTAATTTTTTTAAAATTCTATGACGAAATATTCTGTTTTTTGAATTCAGACTACTTACAAGCTTTTCTTTTTGCATATTTACACCTATATAATAATTTTAATACAGCTTAGCTTTTTTGTCAAGCATAACAGATTTTTTTATATGGACAATAAAAATTTTTAAGAAAAAGTGCAAAAAAACGATAAAAATCCTAATTTTTACAAGAAAAAATTAAAAAGAATATTGATTTTTATTTTTTTTATGGTATAATTATAACATTAAAATATTAGTGGAGGAAATAAGATGAATAAGAACGAATTTATCAGAGCGTTTGCGGATAAATTAGGCGTTACTATTAAAGAAGCGGAAACTAATTTCGACGCTTTCGTAAACACTGTAACCGATTGTCTTATGAAGGGCGAATATATTCACATCTCCGGTTTTGCAACGTTTGACTTAAAAGACAAAAAACAAAGAGACGGAATCAATCCGTTAACGGGCGAAAAAGTCGTTATAGAAGCTTGCAAATCACCTATCGCTCATTTCAGTAAAAGCTACAAAAAACTATTTAACAAATAATAAAAATTTCGGCCGATTATTCGACCGTTTTTTTGTAAAATTAAACTAAACGCTTATATTTAACGTAAAGTAAATATAATTCAACAAAGGAGAAAAAAATGAAGTATTGTACTAAATGCGGAAACGAACTTATGGATGAAGCAGTTATTTGCCCTAAATGCGGTTGTATGGTAGAAGGCGCAAATTTAAACAACGTTCCAAAACAAAACGAAGCCGATGAAAATTTGTTTACTAGTGGCAACACGCCAACACCGCAAGATACAACAAAAACTTCTAATTACGTTACGGTAATTAAAGTCTTTTTAATTTTAGGATGTATTGCTATGGCGGTATTTTCTTACGGAATAGCGTTAGCTTGGTGCATACCTATGACTATTTATTATTTTAGACAAGTAGAAAAAAAACAACCTATTGGCATGGCTTTTAAAATTTGCACGCTTTTATTCGTTAGTCTAATTGCGGGAATATTTATGCTATGCGATAAAGAATAAAATAAAAAAATTACAGGGCGAGTTCTACTAGTGGAACTCGCCCCCTCTTTTTTCTTTTACGCAACAATTTTTGTGCTTGTTCGTTGACTTCCGTTAAACCGACGATAAAATAAAAAACTTCTATCTTTTCCCGGTGCTACCCCGTTCTTGCCGAAAGGCGAAGCTGTGCTGATAATTATTTAGATAAACAATACACAGGGCATATAATGAATACAATAAGTCTTGACGAGCGAATTACGGCAGAATCCGAAACAATTGACGACGAACATAAAAACGATTATATGACAGTTGACGGGCTTATAGCAAAGATGAAACTGACTGCCGTAAAATACGGAACGTTATGCACATATGTGGCTGGATTTACTTATCTCGAAGCAACTCGGTTTTTGAAGGTAAATCGAACAACTATTTGGTGTAGGAGAATAAGTTTGCAAAGAAAAATATACACTTGCGACAAACAACCTTTAATATAAAAACAGACGGATAACTTACCAAAAATTATCCGTCTGTTTTTATGTCTTATTTACACTCATACTTTATAGATATTAAATTTCAATATGATTTATATTATTGCTCGAAGAACGCCTATAAATCACTATTTCATTGTCGATTATTGTTACAGGTTCTTCACCAGTAAGTGCGCAAATCGCATTCAAAAATGTTTTGGCGTCGTTTGGCGCATCGCAAGAAACAGATATTTTAATAAGTTCGTGCGAATCAAGAGCAATAGAAATGTCGATAATTTCCTTTCCTCCGATACCATTTTTACCTATTTCAAAAATCAGTTTTAGTTGTTGCGCTATACCGCAAAGTCTTGCCTTTTGTGAAGTCGTAATCATAGTTTACTCTTATCTTTACCCATTTTCAAATAAACGTTTTTAATCCCTTCAAGCCCTGCTTTTTCGCCGTTCTCTACCGCTTTTCCGTACATTTCGATTGCTTTCTTGTAATCTTTTCGCACGCCGAAACCGTTTTCGTAGCATATACCGAGATTGTGATACGCAACGCCCGAACTGCACTTTTCAGCAGCAGTCTTAAAACACTTGACTGCTTCCCTTTTATCTTCTTTTACGCCGTTGCCTTGCAGATAGCAAAGCCCGATATTGATAA
>ERZ808262.27-NODE-27-length-130607-cov-8.341703_pt1 | contig 130607 bp, 94 predicted proteins | sample MGYA00520895_ERZ808262 | MGnify/ENA primary metagenome ERZ808262 (study PRJEB31516, sample SAMN03275588) | gut metagenome | biome: mammalia-associated habitat; material: feces | host: Papio cynocephalus | place: Kenya | collected 2012-08-02 ...
GCACTTCCTTACTGTCGGCCACTCGTGTGTTGCACTATTAACTTGAATTGGCGAGGAATGTTCAAAGCACCCGTACATAAATAGTTTGCCTTAACGACATTCTGCTCTTTTATGAGTTTCCAGTTTTCTGCACGTGAACAGATTTCATTTTCCGTCGCTTCTCGTCTGGTATTCAATGTAAGGAAATCCAGACTTTTGTAATCGGAGAACTCATTAGCCATATTCTTGAATGGAAGATTCCTGCACTGCTGTCTGCTCACGGAATAAGTATAGAACATTAAATCAGGAAGACACTTCGTATATCTGATAGCCTCCACCATAGGGTAGTTTATATATAACTTCCCGTTTTCTGTCTCATTATCGAACATATCCAACATTTCCGAAATCTGTGAGTTCATCTCATCCAATGAAATGTTCCGATTGTGGAAGTCATAGTCGAATATAAGATAAATTTCAGAGAAGTCCGAACTCTTCGCCTCTCCTGAAAATGGAGAATTCGGCTGCTTCTCATATCGTTCACGAAGCACAGAAACGATGTCTCCTGAATCGTCCAAATTTCTCAGTTTCAGATAGAGTTCATATATGTTATTGCCGAAAGAACACACAATGTGCTGACTGTCCTTGAAGAACAGTTTCTCTATCGCTCGAAAAAGTTCAGGCTCACGCTTCTCGCCTTCAAAAACAAACAATATCATACCTTGAATGTGTCTCCACGGAACAATTTCTCTATATTGTGCCCGAACCGAAGCTCTTTCTCTGTGCAGTCGCATAGAGCCTTGATCTTATTGTCATTAACAATAAAATTACAATCAGGACGAAGCAGGTCATTTGTCATCAGATAGGTGTTGTGAGATGAGGTGAATATCTGACAACCCAATCCAAACAGAAGTTTACATACCTCAAAAGATAGTTTAAAATGATAGAACGCGTCAAACTCATCAATGAACACAAATGTCGCATCCTTCATTCTTTTTATCCAATAGAACAATAATTCTAATGCGTGTGTGCCGGTCGAGGAAATCGGATCAAACAGAATCTTCTTTCCTCCGACAACGCAGAACAGATTCTTATCCCCAGTTGCAGGGTGTGCGAATTCAAAAGTTTGACCGCTAACATCTTTGAGGAACTTTTCGAATTCCTGTACAAATCCGTTCTTGATTATGAACTCGTCAAGAAGGACTCCAGTGTTTTCCAAACCTATGAACTCTCGGGTTTCCAGACACCTGAACCAAAGCATTCCATTCACGAACTTATTCAGCTGCAGTAGATAATTGTCCCCAGCAAGCGGATAAGATGTGATAAGGAAGTTGACAATGGAAACATTGTTCGCATTGTCTGCAAGATTATGACGGACGGCATCACCCATAGGGAACTCATCGCTGTCAATGGACAGTTTGCCATCAGCTCTTCTGAAAACCTGCTTGCCATTGACAGCCATTTGTTCATACCGCAATATCCCCATAAAGTCCTTGCCATAGCAATATTCAACGGTTTTTCCTTCAAAGATGAATGTGTATTCAAAATCAACAACCAGATCCTGTCTTCCAGCGTAGGTAAAATTGAAATAGTAATCAGGCTTCTTCCATTTCTGGGAAAGGTGATTGACTATATCGAAAATGGCAAGGCTGAAGTTTGTCTTGCCCGATCCGTTCGGACCATAGATTATGCCGTTCTTGATAATGCCATCCTTTATAGCAAATGTATTGAACGTATAGTTGCTATGTCGGGTCAAATCTATTTCTATCCTATTTCTGAACCCTCGGAAATTTCTTACGGCAAACTTTGCAAGCATATCGTTTTTTGTTCTTTGTTTCAGCTGCAAATATAGTAAAATTTTAGAATATCCGTAACTTTTTTACGGATATTCCTATTTTCTTATGTATTAAACAGGCACTATGAGAAGATAGATGGTCAAATCATTGATATAAGCGACGATATACCATTTGAGATTCCAGATTCGTGGCAATGGGTAAGGCTTCGTAATATTTGTTCGATAATGACCGGAGCTACGTTTAAGAAAGAAGATACAAGACACGACAATCAAGGAATACGTGTTCTGAGAGGAGGCAACATTTTACCATTTGAGATTAAGAGTAAAGACGATGATATATTCTTGAATACTGATTGTATCAAGCAGAACATTCTGCTTAAACAGAATGATTTGATCACACCAGCAGTAACAAGTCTCGAAAATATTTGCAAAATGGCGAGAGTTAAAAAGGATATGCCTACTACGACTGTTGGCGGTTTCGTATTCATTCTTAGACCATATTATGATTCAGACAGCATTTCTATTTATCTGCTAGAGGCACTGAGTTCTCCAGCACTAATAGAATTCGTCAAATCAATTACGAACAAATCTGGCCAAGCGTTCTATAATATAGGCAAAGAACGACTTGGCTCAGCTTTAATTCCGTTACCGCCAATAAAAGAGCAGCAACGAATCAATGACATTATTAAAATGTTGTGGAAGAACTTACGATAACATCGATACTAAACACGCTACTCTTTGAGAAATCCGCTTCTGCTCATCAAAGGGCGGTATCCCGATGACAAGATTGTAGAATATATCTTTATTGAGGTGCGGGATAGCCGCACCTTTTTTAGAATTGCGAAGCTGGTCTTTATAGAAACGGATAAAGTTCAGCACATACGGGACATACATCTCTGATGAAATCCATAATTGCTTGAATGTGCTGCCCATATACCCATCCAACGGCACAGAGAACACCTCTCCAGAGTTTTCTCCATCTACCAGTATAATATTACTTCCGGTGCCAACAAATTTTCCGGCATTCAACATTGTAGCCATCGCCTTACTGCGAAGAAATTTCGCATCAAGGCAAGGGTATCTCTCCGACTTTTTTTCTCCATCAATCATCCGGCAGACATCACCAAGACGTGCAATTTGCCAACTTCTTGGGAATGTCAATTCGATATCGATTTCAATCGTCTCTGATTCTATCTTCTCATAGTGCCTGTTATCGTCACCTTTGAAGATGACGGAGTCAGTGATGTCCTTTTTCTTAAGTTTGCCTTCCTTGACGAGACGGAGTTTCTCCTCACGGATGCGCTTCAGAAGTTCAGAGGCAGGTTCGTCGGACGGATTCTGTGGAACAAGTTTGCCTTGGATGGCTTCTTGGAGAATGGATTTCTTCAAGCCATCATTAAGTTCTGTATTTATTTTATTTAAATGTTCCTGTGCTTTAGAGTACTTATCGACAACAGGCATTACCAATCCTATTTTGTTCACAATACGCTCTTGCTCCGCCATTGGTGGAACAGGAAACAATTTGTTCTCCAAATAGCCAACTATTATACGCTGTTGATTTGCAGTACCTTTGAATGTTGCTTCATCTATGAAATATGGAGATTCCAAAAAATATAGAACAAACCAACGGCTTATGTTTTCGCCATATGTTCGTAAGACTTTCAATTCCGTTGTCCCTGCACCAATACCATTTGGTAATCCCTCAAATATAGCAGACTTCCTATTTTGAAAACATGGAGTGATTTTGGCAAATGCAATATCTTTGTCAGCAAAAGCAGTATAGCCAGATTTGATTTCACCCCATTTCTTCTCGTAATATCTGAAATCAGAACCATATCCAGCAGAGATTGCTTCCATAGGAATAAAGGCAGCTGAAATATTATTTTCAGCCACTACTTTGGGATTTATTTGGAAAAGTGTGGCAATTCTGCACCACTCCCACCCCTCCGGAATCTCGAACGGAATCTCGTCGTCGATGCACTTCACCTCCCCGGTGGCGAGGAACTTCTCATAATGGGAATTGTCGTCACCTCGGAAGATTATAGATTCATTCTTGTCTTTCTTGATCTTACCCTCTTTGACAAGCCGAGCCTTTTCCGCACGGATTCTTTCCAGCAGTACTGATGCCGGTTCGTCATTCGGGTCTTGCGGTACAAGTTTTCCCTGTATCGCCCATTGAAGTATACTGTTTTTAAGTTGTTTTCCTGTCATTGTCCTGATATTTAATGCTTGCGTCTGCAAACCCACATCACTATAGGGGTTATCTCACGGTTTCATCAAGTAACTTGTCGAGTTGCGCCTGCAATTCTTCCCGTTTCGGCAAATACAATTGATATCGAGCAACAAATAATTGATTGGTAATGCCTTCGAGAGCATATTCCATCAGGAGCTCATCTCTCCTTGCACCCAAAACGATTCCGACAGGAGGATTGTCATCAGACTGGCATACCTCTGTCTTGAAATAGTTTAGATAGAGATTCATCTGTCCGATATCACCATGCTTTATCTCTGCTCGCTTCAAATCAATCAGCACATAACACTTCAAGATGCAGTGGTAGAACACCAGATCTACTTTAAATTGACGGCTCCCAATTTGCATAACATACTGTCTGCCAACAAATGCAAACCCACGTCCCATTTCCAAAAGAAACTGCTCCATATGATCCTTAAGAGCTTTTTCTAGGTCGCTTTCTTTATAGACCTTCTGCTTTGGAAGGCCGGTGAATTCGAGAACAAACGGATCACGAATAATATCTTGGGGAGTCTGCACCTGATGTCCTTCATTTGCTAAAGTGAGAACACCTTCCTTATCTGTACTCAATGCCAAGCGTTGAAACAGACAGCTTTTCATCTGTCTTTTAAGTTCTCTGACTTTCCATCCTTCCTTGACAGCTTCATTGTAGTAAAACTGCATCTCAAGTGAATTTTCACACTTCAAGAGTTCAAAATAATGGCTCCAAGTCAATTTGTGAGACACCGTCTCACAAATTGGAAACGCGAGGTAAAATTTACGCATATACACAAGATTGGAGCGGCTGAATCCCTTTCCATTCTTTGCCGTCAAATCCTTTGCAAGGGTAACAAGCAACTGCTTTCCATATTCAGCCCTTTCTTTGCCCTGTTGTTCATATTCAACGATGTACTTGCCAGTCCGCCAGTTAGCTTCGAGCAATTTTGCATTAACGGCAGAAATCGCTTTTGTCCTAGCAGAGAACCATAAACCCGTTATGCTGTCTATCAACTGCTGATAAGTTGTGTCCTGTGAATTTATCAATGTCTTGTTTTCCATTTTATTGCCGAACATGAGTCATCTAATATACGTTATTCCTCCAGCTTAATTTCAATACCAAGAATCTTCTGTATTTTAGCCAAGGTTTTGTCTATTTCGTGGTCGAGCGCCTTACGTTTCTTGAAATAGTCCGCAAGGAGTTCTGCTGGAGGAAGTACCTCTTCATCATCTTTCGGGAATTTGCATTGATCGAAGTTGCAGTCCATATCCAGCAGTTGCTGAACAGTGAAGCGTCTGGATTTCTCGTAACCATCCTCGGACACGATTTCTTTCCTGTCATTCCACCAGTCTATTATCGGCTGACAATGTTCCAGTTTCATCGGTTTGGTCTTGGAGAAATGCTTATAGCCTTCCGGCATATCGAGACGATAGAACCAGGTCTCTTTTGTAGCTTGACCCTCTGGAGCGTCATCGGCCACTTCGTTATTGAAAAAGAGTATGTTTGTAGCAATGCTTGTGTATGGTGCGAAGATACTTTGAGGCAATCGAATAATCGTATGCAGATTGAACTCTCTCAACATTTTCTTCTTGATTTCCAACTTGGCGCCATCTACTCCGAACAGAAAGCCATCAGGCACGATGACAGCAGCGCGACCATTTTTCTTCAGGCGGTACATAATCAGCACCATAAAAAGATCCGCAGTCTCGCTGCTTCTCATATCGGCAGGGAAATTCCCTTTCACGCTTGCTTCGGTACTACCTCCATACGGCGGATTCATTGCTATAACATCCACTTTGTCAGTGTCCTTGAAATCACTCATCTTAGTCGCCAAAGAATCGCAATGCCGGATATTCGGAGCCTCTATTCCGTGAACAAGAAGATTCGTTATTGACAAGAGATATGGGAGAGGCTTCCATTCCTGACCGACAACGGCATTCTGAAACTTGTCGAAATCTTCAGTTGTCTTCACCAGATCTTTGAGATAGTTAAGCGCTGATGTCAAGAATCCTCCTGTACCGGAAGTGAAGTCCCCGAAAGACTCTCCTAGTTTAGGTGCAAGAGTCTTTACCATAAAGTCAGTCAATGCTCTCGGTGTGTAGAACTCTCCTGCGTGCCCTGCGGACTGCAGGTCTTTCAATATGCCTTCATAGATGTCTCCGAATGTGTGCCTGTCTTCCGCATCCGTGAAATCTATCTCATCAATCACATTGACAACCTGACGAAGAAGTATTCCATTCTTCATATACTGGTTGAGGTCATCGAATACTTCTTTGACAATGCTTTTCGAGCGTGGTGTTTCCGGAGTGACGACTATACCTTTTATCTCCTTGCCATCAAATACGGCATTGTTCCCTTTGAATACCGGAAACAGAACCGTATTGATGAATTCAAGCAGCCTGTCACCCGTAAGAGCATTGCCATCTGCATTATCGACAGCCCAATTCCGCCACCTAAGTTCTTCAGGGATGATAGACACATACTCGGTCTTGTTCTGGTATGCCTTATACTCCCACACTTCCTCCTGTGAATCATATACCTTCAGGAAGAACATCCATACCATCTGCTCTATCCTCTGCGCGTCACCGCTGATGCCGGCATCTTGACGCATTATATTCTGTATTCTCTTAATGAGATTGTTTACTGCCATATCGTTATGCTCCTATTCTATATAGTTCTGTCTTTAAGCCATTCAACGCATTCATATATCCGGACATTCCGCCGAAGTATTTAATAATCTTAGGAGGAGTACCGATTTTATCAAATGGTGAAAGGGCAAGAATATTGTTGTTTTCAAGCTCCAGAATACCATTATCAGCATATTTATCCAGCAGTGTTTCCAGCACTTGCCTAGCAACACCTTGATATTTGGACAAATAATCTCTCTTCTTTACATTATTGGCCCGTTCTCTGCGAGTCAGAGGTTTTTGGTCGAATGCTACATGGCAGATGATGTCAAAGATGTCGGCATTGGCCAATTCCGGCTTAGCCTCCCTTACCGCATCTATGAGTACGTCATATTCCTTAAGCTCATCCACAATGGCTTTTTTGCGATCCGCCTCATCCCATTCCTTTATGAATGTATCTAATGTGGCAAATTTGCCTCTTATATTACGTCTGGTAAAGTCCGTCAGGCTCTCCGTCACAAGCGTATGCCCGTCTTCTCCAAGATAAGAGACTTTTTCGTGGGTAATTCTAACGTCATACCCGTCAACAAGATATTTAGTTCTTGGCGTTTTTGTCCCTCCGCCCTTAGGCTCATCTGTATATTCCCCATCGTGTTCTTCAGGGGGATCATGCTTCTCTTGCGAAGGTTCCGGGTTTCCGTCAAACTCCGGATCTTTGAATAGTTGCGTGGCGTTTCTGAAATCAAGGATCTCAAAATGCCATTTGCCCTTATCTGTCCTCAGTCGTGTACCTCGCCCGACTATCTGCTTGAATTCAGTCATTGACCCGATTTCCTTATCTATGACAATGAGACCGCAAGTCTTGCAGTCCACTCCGGTCGACAGCATCTCTGAAGTGGTGACGACACAAGGATATTGTTGATCGACATCTATGAAGTTATCCAGTTGCTTCTTGCCTTCCTTGTCATCACCGGTGATGCGCATCACATAGCGTGGGTCTTTCTTGCACAAGTCCGAATTGAGCGAAACGAGAAGTTGCCTCATCGCCTCTGCTTCGTCCACATCAACACAAAAGACGATGGTCTTTGTCATCCTCCCAATCTGAAAGAGCATTTGAGTTATACGTCTTGCAACAATCTCACGTCTTTTAATCAAAGCAAGTTCACGACCGAAATCCTTACGGCTATAGAATCCCTGTTCAATCAACTGGCCATATATGTCTTTTTCATTTTCTCTTGGCGACCATCCCTCAAGGTCGATGTTTATGAAAGAATTTGTCACCCGATATGGAGCCAGAAAACCATCCTCGATACCTTGCTTTAAGGAATATGTGTATAGCGGTTCATTGAAATAGTCGAGGTTGTTGGCTCCATCTTTTACTTTTGGCGTAGCTGTCATTCCTATCTGGGTCGCCGATGTGAAATATTCCAGAATCTTTCTCCAAGCGGAATCATCTCTTGCGCTTCCCCTATGACACTCATCCACGAGTATAAGGTCAAAAAATGTCGGTGAAAATTTCTTGAAAGGATCATCCTTGGTCTCATCATATTCAACCAGCTGCTGATAGAGGGACATATAGATTTCATAAGAAGAATCCATCTCGCGATCCTGTATTTTCGTCATTATCTTCTTGAACGGACGGAAATCCTGTACCATAGTCTGGTCAATCAGAATGTTCCTGTCCGCAAGGTACAGCACTTTTTTCTTTGCTCCGGACTTGACAAGCCGATGTATGATCTGAAAGGCCGTAAAAGTCTTTCCTGTGCCGGTAGCCATAACAAGAAGAATACGGTTCTGTCCCTTGGCCACAGCCTCAATGGTTCGGTTAATCGCAATCCTTTGATAATAGCGAGGTTCATTTGTGTACTGATCGAAATAATACGGTTCATCAACGATATGCTGTTGCGATGCTGTCAGCGGAGTTTTCGCTTTGATTCTATCTTCCAATGCTTTCTTTGTCGGAAACTCTTTTATGGGAATCTGAGTTTCCATTCCTGTCAAAAAATCGTGTTCGACAAAAGCGTCTCCATTTGAACTATATGCGAACGGAACATCCAATATTCTGGCATATTCCATCGCTTGCTGAAGCCCACCACCTACTGGTTTGTTATTGTCCTTAGCTTCTACAATTGCGATCGGGTTGTTCGGGGAGGAGAAAAGGATGTAATCTGCTTTCTTGCCTTCTTTACGGTCGTACTGTTTTCCTTGAATCAGAACTCTTCCTGCCGTGAAATAGTATTCCATTCGGTAAAAAGACTTCTCCCAACCAGATTTTTCAATGGCAGGAGTAATATATCTGTTCTTAATATCCTCTTCGGACAGCGATTTTTTGTTTTCCATATCGCTATGTTCTTATATAATCTATTATCGGAAGTTGCACATTTGACAAAAATAGTGAATTTTTATGAACATTCGGACAACAAAACGTGATAAAGCTGTATAATCAGTTAAATACAAAAGTAATAATAGGATAATATCTAAGATATTTATATATAAAGCTAATATTAATATAACAGCAACTATTTCATTGATAATTAAAAGATATTTTCATAAATTTGTAATCGGAATCGCAAGGCTGCTTGACTAAATCAGAGACAATGATAGTCAGGTCATCCATAGTGTTCAGCAATTTCTCGGGCTCCGCAATTGCAGAACATTGAACAGATGCAGGAAGGGTCTTATGATGAGATTGCGGACAAATATGTGGATATGAATGTTGCACATCCGTTCTCTTTTTCATCATCATATACATTACAAATCATATAGTCGGCTAATAACGGTTGACAAATTCAAATTTTCTTATATGCGAAATTATTTGATTATCAATCTTCATTAATGTGTTATTTCTACAAATGTAATAATTTTTCTAAATAACCTCCCTATCAATTCTTTTCAATAGGGAGGTTAAAAACAAACTTAACTTAAACAAAACAATTCAGCCTCTCTCTACATCCTCGCTCTGGAATACATTTAAAAAATTATATAGTTATGAAAAACAAAAAGCTTCGGTAAATATGTCGTAAATACTTTCGAATAATTTAGTTATCTGTCGCATAATCCTCGTGTCATTTTTTTACGATGCAAAGATACAGAGCGGTTTTGACAACTTTTGACAGCCATATACACATTTATGTGTATTTTACATTCTAGTATAGAAACTTTCAAAAAATATCCTGCATCATCTTAGTAAATCTTTTTGTTTCCTCGAAAATCTAATGCTGATCTGACGTAACCTATTTTTTTAAGTTACATAAAAAACATAACTGGCAGACGCTTCGAGTATGGCGAGAACATAAATAAAAAAGGAGAATGACACAAACGCATCATTCTCCCTTTCTAAACCCTAATTATAACTTTCGTATTGAGTGGCTTTGAAAAGACTTACTCTCTAATGGTTAGCCTCCAATTCTCCTTTATAGTGTCTTAAACGTGTATGTATAGAATTTCCCTTCCGGTTTTCCATTGGCATCTACAGCTACAGCCCACGCGATAAATTCCTCGCCTGCAGGAAGATCTCTAAAATTCTCAACATCTGCACCTTCTTCATCAGATGAAGTAAATCCACTCCAACGTCCCAATTCCTCAACAGCTTGTTGACGCTTAACTCCATTGGCCTGCATATCTTCTTCAATATAACCATTTAATATATATTCAAGAGTAGCTTCGTCATTTTCATAGGTCGTTTTATACTTGTTAAATGTAGTCTTGTCAATCACATTCCAAATATAAACTACCTTTTTATCAGATGGAACCACCTTAATCTTTGCACTAGTTTCAGTTATATCTGAAGAAGAGAACTCGAATGTACATGTAGCAGGATCGCCACCTTCTGTTCTAAATTCCTGCTTAAATAAACGTGTAGTTGGTTCTCCGTCGGCATAGCCAAACGCAATCACATAGTAATCTCTACCCGGCTGCCATACCTTCCCATCTATTTCGTTACTGAATTCGAATGTTCCTGTAGCGGTCAAGTTGAACATCATATAGGAATTGTATTCTATGAAATATTTGATAGTCTCGCTATCTCCTAACTCATCCACAAGGGACTTACTCCAGATATCCACTGCGTATTGATCCTCCGCTACGGATGGTTCTACCTTATAGTCAGCTCCATCTGCATAAACTTTAGTTATAGTGATATTGAGTTGATTATTAGAAGGCGCCACTGGTAGAGTTGAAAAAGCCTTGTAGGCCAATTCTCCCTTGACTTCACCATCTTCGCTAACTCCGACACTTAGCAAGTAGTAATCTGTGAGTGCTTCCAACGATTTAAAATCGTATGTAACAGCTCCTTTCGATAGAAGCTTTTCCAATACTTCTGTGCGAGTTATTGAATACGCTTGCATACGACGCTCAATTTCAGCGTCTATAAACGCTTGAACTCCTTGAGAATTAATTTCATCAAACGCAGTCTTGCCTACTACGTCAAAATAAAAAGTAGCCTTAACATCGGAAGGAGTAACACTGGCGTGGGCCGATGTGGATGTAATGTCAGTAACATCTAAAGAAAATGTCAAAACCTTGTCTTCATCTTTATTCCCAGTATGATTACATGCTGAAAAAAGTGCAACCACTAGAGCGCATAATGCACTAAACCAAAATTGTTTTACTTTCATAATTTAACTATTTACACTAACTAATCGGACTCACATTTCCTGCAATACTCGTTCCAAAATATCTACTTCATCTTATCACTTAGCGATTAAATCCCCCTTTACTTACCATTTTACTTACAAAAAGCATAAGTTTGCACTCAATCTTCTCGATTTTAGTTTCTACCGTCAGTAAGCATCTGAAGAAGATGGGGAACTCATAGCGGATTCAGTTATTTCCAAAATGAAAACTACTACCACTGATGACAAGATATACTTCTTGAGAGCGTATCTATAGATGCACAGAGCAGAAAAGTAATTTTAAGGAGTTTATCGAAATTAATCTTTCTAATCCTATAAAATCACTCTGCACACACTAATACTATGTGTGGGAGATTTCTGCAGCGCAAAATATAGAAAAGCGTTTTACTTTAGATTCGTATGGGAAGACCATTTGAACTTAGACCCCGTAAGTTCACGCTTTCACTTATATATTAATGCGAACTCTTATCACCAAGGAAACATTAGGCGATTATCCAGATGGAGCCCCCGTGAAAGTGGGTGATAAAGATCGCGGCGTAATGAATGTGGATTGCTCTTGGAGGCTGTGATAACTTATGGAGAGTTTGTGGCAACGGACTCTACGGATGGATGATTTACAGCTAGAGTATTGATATTATTAAGCGGCATTTCCATCTCACTCTTTTATTTGAGGCTATGGTGATTACTCAAAGACAAAGCGGAAAGGTGCTACTGGAAGACCCACAGTATTATGCAGATTGCCAGGCGCAAAATCTCGATAGCAATACCTGACTTCCACAGGTTTCTTCACTTTTTCACTTTTGATTTTCAATATGTGATCCCAGTCATATAAAGCCTCGCTTACAGGATAGAAAATTCCATCCGCTCCACTTATTTCCAAGCCCTTAATGCCCTCCCATCGGTCGAGCCCATTCCATGCGTTAGTTAATTTCACAAACACCATATCACCTTCTGCCCAAGCATCTGTGGCCTCTGGACTATAACAGTTTATAGTGTTGAATCCATAGTCCCTATTTAATGCCAAGTATGCCAATCTTCTTCCTATCGGACGCTTGTTGCTCGGATGGACATTAGTTCTTTCATGCGGATATGCCAAATCGTCCGTAACCACTATTCCGCCATTAGGGATTTGCTTTGCGGCCAAATGTTGGGCATCACGCACAATAGTGCCCCTGTCGGAATTGCCATATTGATAAGGCAGAATCTCCACTTGATAAAACGGCATAGATTCATCCTTATCTCCCCAATCATTTCGCCATAATGACACCATACGTGTGAGTTTATCGGCGTATCCATCGCTTTTGCGAACATTTGAGCAGCCCTGATACCAGATAAAACCTCGCGCGGCATATCCGGCAACACAGCGTTGCATGCCATTGTAAAGCACGTAAGGCCTTCCCCATTCAGAGCTTTCGAGAATGCTTTTTTCGTCCAACGGCTCATAGTCATACTCCTGAAGAATCTCTTTAGGGAGCCAACTTTCAACTATAGATCCGCCTCTGGCCAAGCTGATTATACCTATCGGAATATCCAATTTCTCACTAAGTGTATAAGCGAAAAAGAAAGCGACTGCGCTCATCTGCGGTAGAGTTTGAGAACAAGCGCCTTTCCATCCTTCTGTTTTAGCGACATCATATAAAGGCTCGAAAGATTCTGTTACTCCCACAGTAAACATCCTTACCTTATCTTCCATATTTGGAAGTGTCAACAGCTCTTCATACCCCTCGACAGGACTGTCAAAATACCCGGCAAGTGGCATCTCCATATTACTCTGTCCACCAGCTATCCATACCTCCCCTACCAGAATGTTTTTAATGCACAGAATCTCCCCTTTACTTTTTACTATTATATTTCGCTTGGCATACGATGCGCTTGGGGTATCTATGTGAAGCCTCCATACCCCAGACTCATCTGCAGCAGTGCGATATCTCTTTTTATCCCATGAAGTAATTATGTAGACATTACTACTTGGCTTTGATCTACCGCAAATAAGTGTTGATGAATTCTGTTGAAGAACCATACCATCCGACCATGGTTCCTTAACCATTAGATGATTCGATTCACGTGTAGAACAGCTAACAAAAATCGACGATAAAAATATCGCCATTATGCTAATTTTTAACGAATTAATAATATGTTCCATTACTCATTCTTTATCTGGCCCGCAAGATCTTGAATCACACTTGCAGAATTCTACAAAGTTAATCACTTTTCTCGTCTATATGTCCATTTAGAAACGAGAAAAAACCGCATTAGATTTTCGAGAACAGATCCTCTTATGGAAGAAAGCACATGACTGATGAGAAAAGCCATTAATAAAGCTGATGATGGTATTTAGGTAAAGAATTTCTAATCATTTTAAATCCTTATCAATTGCTTATCTAATTCTACTCCGTTTACACTGAGGTGCGAATCTAAGAGCGCTTCCTCTATAAGTGACAAGCCTTTTAGGATGCATCTTCGTGTCTTGCTTTTGTTATACTTTTGTCCTTAAAAAGGGCTTATTTTAGGACAAAATAAGAAAATTGGAGTTTTTGTCCTTGGAAAGGCCGTTTTCTCGGACAAAAAGTGGCAGCGAAAAGTTATGAAGGATTCAAGACTATTTTGCCATTTTCTCTTTATAGAACTTCCACATTTTAATAAAGTGCTTCAAAATCTATCCGATGAATCTAAGAAGTGGGCTTATCTGTTTCAGAACTTATCTCGTCTGAAAAATATCCCGGTTGAGTTCGATGAAAACTATTTCACGGATTTGTTCTTAATCGCTAACTTCACACTCGACGAAAAAGAAAAATACACGGAGGACGAAAAGATGATTTATGATTATTAGAACCGTATAGATTATGCAAGAGGAAAAGGTGAGGCAAAAAAATAGCGGAATTATAATTCCTTTATCGCTTTTTAAGAAACTGAGCAGGGCTTGTAAAATCGCTGCTTTTTGTCCATCGAACGAACAGCATTTATTGTTCTTCCAATTTCGAAAATATATGATAAGGCTTTGATAATACTGAAATATGCAATAGTTAAAAACCACAGTCTTAAATACATATAATAATCGAGTGACATTTGGGTGAACAAAACCCCTGTTATTGCTCACGGCAATCATTTCTCTTCGTAAATTAATAACAGCAAGACAAGAAGTTGCATCCTGAAAGACTATCCGTCCGTGACTTGTAAACGGGAGAAGCCTATTGATGAGCAGAGCCTTGATTTCGCACCTCTGTGCGAACGGCGGAGAGCGGGATGGAGCGTCAGCGAAATCGGTGGCTCGAGAGCCTTAGTGATGTGAGCTACAATTTTTCCTCCCTCTCTATTTCCTCTAGTAATTCCAGATTTGTTTTTTCATTCACAAATGCCGCCTTTTGCATTTTGTCCAGGTCAGAAAAACCAGAATACTCTCCACAGATATCTAAGCCTATAACCTTTTCATTGTTAAAAACTATTTTAAGTAATCGCTCTAATCTATCTAAAGTCATACTTCCTTGGTCCCAGTCCGTAATAGCCTCATCTGCATCAAGAACATCTTTATCTATAGATACATATACGGGCTCAGAGAGATGCATCGAAGAAAACTCCCTCCATGAAGAGTCTTCCATTAGTTTATCTTCTCCATAGAAGATAACGCGAGAGGCCAGCGTAGGATCAATAGTTGCGCGTTGAGACTCGCTAGCACCTAAAACGACCACCTTTACCAAGCAACTATTTTCCTCCAACATTTTTCTTACCCAATTACCGCAGGAAAGCAATCCTTCGACACTGGATTTTTGCATATCAGTGTGATGGTCAAATAAAATCAAGGAAAAAGGCTTTTTAATCCGCTCGCACCATAATTTAGAGAGGTAGTGGTAATTACCGGAATCTATAAAGTGAATTCCACGTAAGGAGTAATTCGATAGTCTTTTTTTGAATTCTTTCTCCGCTTCTGGAGAACAGAAAAACTCGGTTCCATATAGGTCAGTACAATTGAGCACTTTAAAACCATGCTCATACATACTAGGCTCATAGTCATACGAATGACTTATGTTAATTATAAGTGGCTTAATTCTGCTTGAGCAAGGCTTGGCTAAATTTTGAATTATAGTGTCCATATATTAACAGATATGTAAATGGAGCTAAGCGCAGCGTTAGGAAATCTATCTCCCGAAATCATAACTAAGCGATACTATCTGCTGGCTTCCACTAAAAGAGGTGTTATTAAAATGGAAAACGGCACTAGCCTTGATTTTTAAATTACCACCCAGTACTTTTTCATAGAACAACTCTAATCTATCGTATGACCCACAACCTGATGCGCCATCTTCATTAATTCTAAAAAAAGGATCGCCAAAGTAAAGCCTATCAGCATAAAGCACCCCGGCCGAATCTGTCTTTGAATAAAGTGGCATAATATCCTTTCCATAATAAAAGCTGTTCTTAATTCCCATATAACCTCTTGCCAATTCAACTGTAGCTTCTCCTAGTCCGGGAGCCATAAAGTCAAGCGTTTCTAATCTATCTCTTTGTAGTGACTGCAGATAACCAAGTTTTAAAGAAAACCTGTCCGTAAACCATAATTCACTAAACCTTAATTCCATAAATGGTTCGGCCAATATGTTATCACAAACTCCAGGGGCATCTATGGAATTAGCGAAATGGACCATATAGGCATTATACCCCAATTTCAAATACCGGCCAAGCATACGATGCCCGGCCGAGAATATCATGAATTGCTCCTTAACGGAAGTTCCCGCGCCATACATACCCATCCAGTCACAACCTAATTCTATTCTATAGTTTATACCGGAATTTGTGAATAATATCCCTTCTATATATGGATCGTACCATATATGTTTTTCACTAAGAAATGCGGTAGACCAGTCTTCTTTGCATTTTGAGCGAGGAAATACTCCGCCGGTTATGGTAAAACCATTGTTTTCAAAATTATAATAGAAAAACAAGTCGGAAATCAAATGAGTTCCGATATCATTTATGTCACCAAAATCCTTTCTAATCTCCGCGCCACCTATCAAGTTATGAACGGCACCTGCAAAGTGTGTTTCAAGTCCTATGGTAGGATAAAACCTAGTTCCGAAAATAGTTCCCGAACTAGAAAAACCACTTTGAGAAAACTCTCTATTGTCAAATCTTAGGTCAAAACCTAAATCATAAACTATATGTGGTCCACCAGATGGAGATTCAGCTATAAGTTCTTTCGCAAACAGCACGCTGATAAGCGTAAGGGTCAATTTCCAATATTTCATAGCCGAAATATCGCGGTTTTTTCGCATCTTTGCAAAATATTTTGTGAGGTGGATACTGCTAAATTTGCATAAATATCTATTTGCAAGACTTGTTCGGTAACGTGAAAAATAAGGTGCGTCATATATGAGTTTTCGAGGATATAGAAAAAAAAAACTTCACAAGATGATGCGGGTTAGTTTTTGAAAGTTAGTTGGTTGGTAAAAGACTAGTATGACATCGGAAAAGTTATGGAACAGCAATTTTATAAAAGCATGTATAGGGAATTTTCTTGTAAAGTTCTCTTTTACTTTAATAGTTCCTTTACTACCACTATATCTAAGCGAAACATTTGGAGCCGGTAAAGATACCATAGGCATAGTTTTATCCTGCTATACGCTAATGATAATTTTTATCAGTCCATTCAGTGGATATCTGGTAGATAGTTTCCCTAGAAAAGTTGTGCTGCTTATATGCAATTTTATATTTTTCGCCCTCTTTGCAGGATATATTGCAGCTGGAACACTCACACTTTTTGCGATATTCAGGACCGTACATGGAGCTCCGTTTGGCACTACCATCGTATCTTTGAATACAGTAGCCATAGATGTGCTACCTTCAAGCAGACGTACTGAAGGCATAAGTTACTTCGGATTAAGCAACAATGTAGCAACAGCGCTTGGCCCGTTCGCCGCAGTATTTGCCTTGCAGGCCGCGAATGGAAATTACAAGATTCTATTCCTATTTTCAATGATGATTTCGCTGGTGGCTCTCATTGTAAATTCCACTATAAAAGTCGAAAAAAGATCCTATAGGACCGAATCATCTAAAGTGATTTCTCTCGACAGATTCTTCCTTGTAAAGGGTGCCCGCGAAGCATTAAATCTCATCTGCTTTGCCTTTTGCTTTGGCATAATTTCCACATACGTAGCCATTTACGGAAAGGAAGAGTTAGGAATAACAAAAGGGACAGGGTATTGGTTTCTAATATTCGCATTAGGGCTTATGGTATCGCGTCTTACAGGAGCACAAGGGCTTAAAAAGAATAAGGTAAGCGCCAATACTGCCGAGGGCATAGTCTGTATACTGATAGGCTATTTAATTTTCGCTGCTTTCAGGAAAGAATGGGCTTTTTTTCTGGCGCCCTTCATTATAGGGCTTGGCAATGGTCATTTGTATCCCGGCTTTCAAAGCATGTTCATTAACTTGGCGCTTAATTCGCAGAGAGGCACGGCCAATTCTTCTATGCTCACATCATGGGAGGCCGGTGTAGGACTTGGAGTGCTGATGGGAGGTATACTTAGCGAACATTGGGGCTACCATAATGCTTTCTGGGTATCATTTGCAATGAATATTGTAGGTACAATTATGTTCTTCTGCATATCTATGCCACACTTTGAAAGAAATAAACTGAGATAATCACCTGTTTTCGTTGATATTGATTATGCGAATGATTCTAATTCTGCATGACTTCTATTAAGTTACTAATTAGGACATGTAAGAAAGCCTCGAACAAAAACTATCGAAAACAGTAATGGTCGGCACACATAATGAAGACCCATCTAGGAACTTTTAAACAAATATTTAACACTACGGACAGGGCGGAGCCGTTGTAAAAAACGGCGGGATTAGTTAAATTTGTAAGATTTATAACATATCGAAATATATGGAAAATTTAGGTCTAGGACTACAACTAATGCTAATAGGAATGGTGACTGTGTTCATTATTCTTATGATTGTAATCTATGGCAGCCAATTGCTAATTAAAATAGTGAATAAGGTTGCCCCTGCAGAAAATGAAAAGCCACATGGGAATACTGAAGAAGATTTAACACCAGTATTCGAAGCTGCAGTTGAACAAATAACCGGTGGCAAAGGAAGATTAACTAAAGTGACAAAACTCAAATAAATGGGAAGAGAAATAAAATTAAGCCTCGTATTTAGGGATATGTGGCAGAGCGCTGGCAAATACCAGCCACGCGTGGATCAATTGGTAAAGATCGCTCCCGTCATTATAGAAATGGGATGCTTTGACCGAGTAGAAACCAATGGCGGTGGATTCGAACAGGTAAATCTTCTTTACGGAGAAAATCCTAATGTATCTGTACGTGAATGGACCAAGCCATTTCGCGAAGCTGGCATTCAGACTCACATGCTAGACAGATCTTTGAACGGACTGCGTATGAGCCCATGTTCTAAAGACTTAAGACAACTTTTCTACAAAGTGAAAAAGGCGCAAGGGACAGATATCACACGAATATTTTGCGGGCTGAATGACCCACGAAATGTAATACCATCTATCAAATATGCTAAGCAGGCAGGTATGATAGCACAGGCTTCGCTTTGCATAACCCACTCCCCTATTCACACAGTGGAATATTACATTGGCCTTGCTAAGCAGTTCATTGAAGCAGGTGCCGATGAAATTTGCCTAAAAGATATGGCCGGCATAGGGCGTCCAGTCTCATTGGGGAAAATAGTTAAGGGCATTAAAGAATTCGCTCCACAAATACCTATTCAATATCACTCTCACTCTGGCCCTGGATTTTCTATGGCTTCGGTTTTAGAAGTGTGCGAAAATGGCTGTGATTATGTAGACACAGGTATGTCTCCGCTTTCATGGGGTACAGGGCACCCTGATGTAATAGCCGTTCAGGAAATGCTTAGAGATGCCGGTTTCACTGTAAAGGATATCAATATGGACGCTTATATGCGTGCACGTACCCTCATACAGGAGATGCTGGATGATTTCCTCGGATACTATTGCCCGTCACTAAATAGACTTGATAATTCACTATTAATCAAGCCGGGACTTCCGGGAGGAATGATGGGCTCTCTTATGACAGACCTTGAAGAGAACCTTTCATCGCTTAATAAATGGAAAGAAAAGCATGGACAGGCTCCTCTTACCACAGATCAACTACTTATAAAATTGTTCGACGAGGTGGCTTATGTATGGCCTAAGGTAGGATATCCTCCTCTTGTAACTCCTTTCTCTCAATATGTAAAGAACCTTTCTCTTATGAATGTCATACTTATGGAAAAAGGCAAGCAGCGCTGGGAAATGTTCCCTGATACAATATGGGATATGGTTCTCGGAAAGGCTGGAAAACTTCCAGGAGAGGTGGATGATGAGATAAAGGCATTGGCCAAGTCTCAAGGACGCCAATTCATAACTACAGACCCACAGGATAATTATCCTGACTGTCTAGATGAATTCCGCTCTAAGATGCAAGCCAATGGCTGGCCTCTAGGACAAGACGAAGAGGAGCTCTTCGAATACGCTATGCATCCTGTGCAGTATGAAGCTTATAAGAGCGGAAAGGCTAAGGCTGAATTCGAAGCGGACCTTGCCAAACGAAAAGCCGAGAAAAACGCGCCTAAAGGTGCCGCCCTTCCAGATAGCGTCATAGTAAATCTTAATGGAGCATCTTATAAGTTAGATATCTCCTACGATGGTTCCGCTCCAAAAGCAAGCACGACGACTTCAAGTGTGGATACAACAAATGCAGAAGACGTACCAGCTCCTATATCTGGTAAATTCCTTATGACACAGGATAGCAGTGAGACTCCACGTAAGGTGGGTGATCACGTAAAACGCGGTGATGTGCTATGCTACATCGAAGCCATGAAGATTAATAACGCCATTTGTGCAGACTTTGACGGCACCATCACTGCCATTCTTCCTCATAATGGAGATACAGTAGAAGAAGATGATGTCATAGTAAGAATGACAAGAGATAAATAATTATGAACGATATACTTGAAAGACTATATGAGATGACAGCCATCAGCAATATAGTGGACAACCCGTCCTACCTGCTGATGTATGTAATAGCCTTCGGACTCCTGTATCTTGGTATCGTTAAAAAATACGAGCCTCTACTATTGGTGCCGATTGCTTTCGGAGTGCTGATTGCCAATTTCCCCGGTGGGGAGATGGGTGTCATCCAGACTGATGCTGCCGGTATGGTCACCCTTGCCGATGGCAGTATGCGAAGCATTTGGGATATGCCGCTTCACGATATTGCTCACGAATTCGGAATAATGAATTACCTGTACTATGGGCTGATTAAGACAGGTCTGTTGCCGCCTATCATCTTTATGGGCGTAGGGGCGCTGACTGATTTCGGGCCAATGCTGCGTAATCTGAAATTGGCCATATTCGGAGCTGCCGCACAATTCGGTATATTCGCCGTTTTGATAATATCTTTGATGCTTGGCTTTACTCCACAGGAAGCGGCTTCGCTGGGCATAATAGGTGGTGCAGACGGGCCTACCGCCATATTTACTACTATCAAACTGGCACCTCATCTTCTCGGGCCAATCGCCATAGCTGCATACAGTTATATGGCTTTAGTCCCAGTGATAATACCTTTGGTGGTAAAATTGACTTGCACCAAGAAAGAGCTTATGATCAATATGAAGGAGCAAGATAAACTTTACCCTCCTAAGGGAGAGATAAAGAACATGCGCGCTCTGAAGATCATATTCCCTATCGCTGTAACTACTATAGTAGCGATATTCGTTCCTACCGCTGTTCCTCTTGTGGGAATGCTTATGTTCGGTAATCTGGTAAAAGAAATCGGGGCCGATACTTCAAGACTTTTCAATGTGGCAAGCAATGGCCTTATGAACGCTGCAACCATCTTCCTCGGATTATGCGTAGGTGCGACTATGACAACAGAAGCCTTTCTGAATTTTCAGACGCTAGGCATCGTAGTAGGTGGATTTTTCGCTTTCGCCCTTAGTATAGCCAGTGGTATCTTTATGGTAAAGATATTCAATCTATTCTCAAAGAAGAAAATTAATCCGCTTGTAGGCGCAACAGGACTTTCCGCCGTGCCTATGGCAAGTCGTGTATGTAATGGCATAAGCACGAAGTACGATCCTAAGAATCACGTGCTGAACTACTGCATGGCATCAAATATATCTGGTGTTATCGGATCAGCCGTTGCAGCAGGCGTACTTATTTCGTTTTTAGGATAAAACCTTATATTCTAAAAAAGCCTGACTAACATTCTAGTCAGGCTTTTTTTTATAGAATCACCTCATCAATAAGGCATTTATCTAAATCTCTTGCTATCTGCTCCTTGTCCATATTTTGACCGATGAATACGAGTTTTTGCATTCTGTCTCCATATACTTCATCCCAATCCCTTCTGAGCACAGGATCGGAATCTAGCATTCTTTCCAGTTGTGCCGGTGGCATGGTAGCAAACCACTGGCCAATATTCTTTAGCCCTATCTGCTTTCCAGCCTGCTCGAAAAGATAACATATCGAAGGATTTTCACTAAAATAGCATAGTCCCTTAGCCCTTATAATGCCTTTAGGCCAATTACGACTTATGAAATAATCGAATTTATTGATATCAAAAGGTTTACGCCGGTAATACACGAAAGTACCTATACCATATTCCTCAGCCTCTCCTTCATCGTGATGATGGTGGTGATGGTGATGCTCGTGCCCCTCATCTTCATTTTCGTGATTATGTTCTTCGTGTTCATGGTGGTCCTCGTCGTGTCCATCATGCTTATCGAAATGCTCTACATCTTCGTCAAGAGGAGCCCCACCTTCTACTTTTGTTATCCAAGTAGCGCTTGTCGCAACATCGTCATAGTTAAAAAGATGAGTGTTAAGTAACTTATCCAAGTCCACATCGCAGTAATCGCACTCCATTATTTGAGCCTTAGGCTGGAGCGTGCGAATTATCTTTTTTATCTTTGATAAGTCTTCCGAACTTACTTCAGAATACTTATTCAAAAGTATGATATTGCAGAATTCTATTTGCTGGATGACGAGGTTTTCTAGGTCCTCTTCACCTATTTTACTACCCATCAAGGCATTTCCACTCTCGAACTCGTCACGGAGCCTTAGGGCATCTACTACAGTCACTATGCAGTCCAGTCGCGCTATACCATCTTTTATAAAGTTAACTCCCATGGATGGAATAGAGCAAATGGTCTGAGCTATCGGCTCAGGCTCACATATACCGCTTGCTTCTATTACTATATAGTCGAACTTATGCTGCGATGTAATATCACATATCTGCGCTACAAGATCCATTTTAAGAGTGCAACAAATACATCCATTCTGCAGCGCGACAAGGCTGTCATCTTTCTGCCCCACTACGCCGCCTTGAGCTATGAGATCTGCATCTATATTCACCTCCCCTATATCGTTTACGATAACGGCGAATTTTATACCTTTCTTATTACTAAGAATTCTGTTTACAAGAGTAGTTTTGCCACTTCCTAAATACCCGGTCAACAGCAAAACTGGAATTTCATTTATTGCCATAATTAGAAGTTGTTTTGAAATGATTTGTCTCTTTTCTTATGGTCCTTTCCGGCCATTTTCATATTTGTCATCAGTCGAGTACTTCCAGTACACTCCTTCTTCCAAAGTCGAAACTGCCTCGAAAAATCCTCATAATAAAATTCGGGAACCATTTCAAAACAGCTTCTTAGTTTCGAAAGCAAATTTACTATTATTCTCGAAATATATTATCTTTGCACTCCTCAAAAATTATAATATGAAGATACTCCAGTTAATATTACCCCTATGCCTAGTATCAGTTGCTGCCGGATGCAAGGATAATACTCGACTTATGCTAGTAGCGTCGAACTCGCCATATACTTGTCTTTATTCGTTTGATAAAAAAAACGGAGAACTAAAAGCGAGTGATTTTGTCGTAAGAGGCTCACAGATAAAAGTATATGAAAACGAAATTATAAGTGTAGGCGACAGCACATATACCCAGGTTCAAAGCGCCCGTTCTCATAAATATTACATTAATACTCGAAATATCACTGCAGACAGCAGCGCGGTAGTGATGGAAAAAAGACTGTTCGCCAGAAGTAGCGTCTCCATTATATCCGACACTGCGACGTCTAAAATCAATGGTCTACTGCACAAGGGGGCAAGTGTGCAGGTGGAAGGAGCGGATTGGCCTGATAACAAAGGAGAAGTACATCGCTATAAAATACGTTGTGCCTCCGGACAGGGCTATGTATATGCCAAATACCTGACCAAGAGTAAAGAAAGTGCACTTGCTCGTCACAAGCCGGAAGTTTATGATTCGCTTCACCTAGCAGTACGAAACAGCTTCGGTGGTGGAAAAGCATACGATTGTGACTTTTATCCATACGAGAAGCCTACATTTGAAGATAACGTAATGCCTCGTTCGTGTTATTCGCTTTACATTAATTTCGCTCCTGGAAATATTGCAAATATCGAGTCATACATAGCACTTGCTAAAAAAACTAAAATCAACACTTTTGTCATTGATATAAAAGATAATGAGTGCCCCGGCTTTAAGGCTGAAGCTATGAAGCGTTTCTCCCCTACCAATTATGCACGTGCTTCGTCTCGTGGCGAGGAACTTTATAGAAATGCTGTAAAAAGGTTACACGAAGAAGGTTTTTATGTAGTGGGAAGAATCACTTGTTTTAAAGATACTTACTTTGTGAAAGATAATCCACAGAGCGCCATTACAGAAAAAGCTACAGGGAAACCATACCTTCACAATAAATCCTATTGGCCTAGTGCATATAATCGTAAAGTATGGCAGTTTAATGTGGAACTGGCCAAGGAAGCTGTAGAAAAATTCGGCTTTAACGAAATTAATTTTGACTATGTACGCTTCCCCGATAGAATGACACGAATCGAAGACCTTGTAGATTATCACAATAAGTATAATGAATCAAAGGTTCAAGCCATTCAACGTTTCGTTATGTATGCTTGCGATGAGATTCACGCGAAGGGAGCTTATGTTTCTATCGATGTTTTCGGAGAAAGTGCTAACCCGGGCTATACTACAGCATACGGCCAATATTGGCCCGCACTTTCAAATGTGGCTGATGTGATGTGTGGTATGCCATATCCAGATCACTTCCCCGACGGCTTCTATGGAATAAAAAAACCGTGGAATCATCCATACGAACTGCTATACCAATGGGGACTCAGGGTCAAAGGGCGTCAAGCAGCCACTCCTGTTCCTGCTAAAGTGCGTACTTGGATACAAGCCTATCATGTTATGAGACATGTAGACCCTAATGGAATAGATTACAACGCGGAAAATATAGAAAAAGAAATAAGAGGTCTTTTTGCTGCTGGCCTTTGTGATGGTTATATAACTTGGCTTTCTTCTTCCAGCCTAAAACGATACAAAGAACAAGCTCCTGCTTTCAAAATAGACTATCTAAAAGAATACAGCGACTAAGTTACTAAAAATCATGTAAATAAATTTTAAAAGGGTTTAATTCTTGAGAATTGAATATTTGTAACGAAACCGACCTACTGAGATACAAAAAGGGGCTTGACTAATAAATTTTTAGTCCGCCCCTTTAAATTTGTAAGGTGGTGATGATTAATCCATTAGAATTGTAATTGATGATGTATTTGCAGATGAAGGTCCAACTTCTATTCTCCATTCTCCTGGTTCAATGGTCCAATTATGCTCTGCATCATATATCTTAAAGGCATCTGGTGCTAATTCAAATTCTACAGTGCGGCTCTGTCCGGGCTCTATCGATACTTTTGCGAATTCTTTTAGCATTTTTTCACGAGGGACTACCGAGGCAACTAAGTCAGCAATGTATAACTGAATTACTTCTTCTCCTACTCTATTGCCAGTGTTAGTTACATCCACACTAACTTTTACTGTTTCACCGATCCTGTAGTGTTCTTTTTCAACGCGAGGCTGGCTATACTTGTATGTAGTATAACTTAGACCGAATCCAAATGGAAATTCAGGACCTTTCTCAATATCTGCGTGATATACATAGCCAAAAGTGCGAAGAGGGTTATACTGAATAGGAACTTGACCTACATGACGAGGAAAAGTCTGTACTAATTTTCCAGAAGGATTAACATCTCCGCATAAAATATCCACAACGGAGAGTCCACCTTCAGTACCTGGATACCATGCCTCAAGCAAGGCATCACAATTATCTAACACATTTGAAAGACATAAAGGACGTCCATTAAAAAGAACGGCTACTACTTTACGACCTGCAGCTTTATGCCTTTTCAAAATAGCTATCTGGTCAGGTTCTATCTCTAATTTTCCTGTACTTACACCTTCTCCGATTATCTCACGTGGCTCTCCTATACATACTATAGCTACCGGTGCGGAATTACGCACTGAAAAAACATCCTCTGCGGCTTCCTTAACTCCTATTACATCCTCTGCCTTACCACTTGCACTCCAGTTCCCCAGATAATTTTTGCTACCATCGGCAAAAGGACCTACCACACTTATCTCACTGCCTTTATTTAGAGGTAAAATGCCATTATTCTTTAAAAGTACCATTGAACTGGATGCCGCTTTACGTGCCGTATTGCGGATATCGGCGCTTCTAACCTCTTTCTTTTCGCGTTCTTCATCAAAATATCTAAAAGGGTCGTCGAAAAGTCCCATCTGGAATTTTGCTTTAAGGCAATGATATGCCGCATCGCGAATTCTTTCTTTCGATACTTTTCCTTCGTCATAAAGCTGCTTTAGATGATTTATGGAGTACTCAGAGGCCATGTCCATGTCTATACCTGCATTAATGGCCTTACGCACAGATTCACTTTCACTATTCTCTGCACCTTCCTTTATGGCGTAGTACATAGTTTTCCAATCTGTCATCAAAAGGCCATCGAAATGTAATTCATCGCGCAAGACATCATTTAAAAGAAATTTGCTATAAGAAACAGGGATGCCATCATATATGGTATATGACTCCATAAGAGAGCCTACACCTGCCTCTATACACGCACGATATGGTGGAAGATAAGTTTCCTCCAATTCGCGAAGGGAAAATTCACTATTTAGATAATCCAATCCAGCTCCTAATTTAGCATATCCGGCGAAGTGTTTTACACAAGCCATAATAGTATATGGATCAGAAAGATCATCCCCCTGAAATCCTTTGACTCTGGCCACAGCCAATTCGGAAGTAAGATATGGGTCTTCGCCGCTCGTCTCCATTATACGTCCCCAGCGTCCATCCGTTGAGATATCTACCATAGGAGCGTATGTGAGCTGGACGCCGGCCGAAGCAGCCTCACGAGCGATAGCTGCAGAATTGGCCCGAACCTGTTCTCTATCCCAGCTACAAGCTTCGGCTAGGGGTATAGGGAAAATAGTGCGATATCCATGAATGATATCCTCATGAAACATAAGAGGAATCCCCAGGCGGCTAGAGCGAAGTGCATCCTCTTGTAGAGAGCGGTTAAGTTGTGTACCGCAACTTTTCAAAATGGCACCGACCTTGTCTTGGGCAATGGAGGCACGAACAGATGAGTCGTTATGTTCCCAGCGAGGCAGCAGATTTACTTGTGCTATCATCTCGTCAATGGTCATCCTGTCCAAAAGGTCATCAAGCCTTTTTTCTAAAGGTGCTGTAGGGTCTTTATACACAAGCGTGGAGTCGTTAGCGCATGAGGCAAATGCTAGTGCAAGACCGAGCAGTAAAATCGTTTTTTTCATTAAAGTAGTTTTGTTTTTATAAGTTGTTAAAGCTACTTCCACCGAGGAATTCTCTAAGAAGTGATGTTGATGGAATCTCTTTATCTGAAACAGCTGTAAAATAGTGTATGAATTTTAGAAGTCGATGCGCTTCAGAATATTCCGGGCAGTTTTTAGGTATTGTTCTAAGTATCGGATCGGCGTGATTCCTCAAGACGGCAAATTCTACAAGATAGGCTGAGTTAAACATGACGTCGGCGTTCTCCTGATATGGATAAATCCATTTTTCTTCGGCATCTATTACATTAGGCCACTGCTTTATAGTTTCTACAGCAGAAAAAGCGCCCTTATTGTAATCGCGTACTATTCTTCTCAGCAGACGATTATCTACAGGAGGAATACAGTTATGATTATCCAAACTGATACTTGTCAAGGTAGATATGAATATACGGAACTTACACTCATCGTCTATCCTATCGGTAAGTCGAGGATTTAGAGCGTGTATGCCTTCTATTAGTAGCACACTACCCTCCTTCATACGAAGTTTCTTTCCATTATATTCCCGTTTACCTGTAGTGAAATTATATGTAGGCACTTCCACCTCTTCGCCCGAAAGAAGCTTTATTATGTCATTTTGAAGAGACTCGTGATCTACCGTTTCGAAATTATCAAAATCATAACTACCATTAGGCAGAAGCGGAGTGTCAGCTCTATTCACAAAATAATCGTCCGTCGAAAAAGAAATAGGAGAAAGGCCGCATACTCTAAGCTGCACGCTAAGACGCCTGCAAAATGTAGTTTTACCGGAACTGCTTGGCCCTGTAATAAGAATGAGTCTTACATTTTGAGGACTATAATAGCGACGTTCGATTTCCTCAGCTATCTTTACTATTTTCTTTTCCTGCAAAGCTTCAGCCACTTGTATCAGTTCACTACCACAGCCTTTTTTTAGACGATGGTTTACATCTCCTACATTATTAAGTCTTGTAATTATGTTCCATCTTAGATTCTCCCTAAACATCTCGTATGTTTTCGGTTGAGGAACGAAAGGGGCAAGTCGCGACGGATCATGCCTGTCCGGAATGCGGATCAATATGCCATCATAGCATTTCATTATATCCCATACAGTTAGGAACCCGGCTGATGGAAGTAACCTGCCATAATAATAATCCGGAGAGTCGCCTAACAGATAGTAGTCAGTATAAACATCTTCGCTTGTATCCAATAGCCTTACCTTGTCAATATAACCTAAGTCCCGAAAAATCTTAATGGCTTCACCTATTTGAACTTCTCTTCGATGGAAGGCGACATCTTCATCCACAATTTTGCGCATATTATTTTTAAGCAATTGCACATCTTCTTCTGTGAGCGAAGAATCATCCTTCTTTTTTATATTGCAATAAAAACCACCGGAAAGCGGGTGTTCCAGATAGGTACGGCATCCCTTAAAAGTTTCATGTGCTGCCTTAAATAGCAAGAAGAATAACGACCTGGTATAGACTCGCATAGCACAAGGACTTGTAGCATCGACAAATTCAACGTCTCTATTATTATATACCCTGAATTTAAGACCTTGGGAGACATTATTTACCTTAGCCGATATTATAGGATACGGCCTGTCAAATTCAAAACTTGGCAACATTTCGAGCAGCGTAGTGCCCTCTTGAAAATCCTTATAGGTTCCCGTATTTTTACAATAAATATGAAGCATTATTGAATGATATGAAGTTTCTTCTTTAATTTTAGCACCCTAAATACTTTAGCATCAAGTTCTTCAGAGGAAAATTCGCCATTTTCAACCCTCTGCGTAATGGCATCTATTATTTTTCTTACACTACACGCGCCCAGTAGCATATCTGCTCCAGCCTTATATGCGGCAACACTGGCGCTTACATCATCACCATCAAAGTGCTTCAACAGACCTTGCATCATAAGCCCATCAGTTACAATAACTCCTTTATAGCCCAATTCGTTTCGAAGCAAGTCATATATTGGTTTGGAAATACTTGATGGAACACCACTTGGATCAAGAGCCGGAACACTCAAATGCCCCATCATAACCATATCAACATCTTCTTTTATCATCCTTTTGAATGGGGCCAATTCTACCGAGTCCAATCTTGCTCTATCGTGATTAACTACAGGAAGTCCTTTGTGGCTATCGACAGAGGTGTCACCATGACCCGGGAAATGCTTGGCACAAGCGCCAATTCCTTCATCGTGCAGACCCTTGGCATACGCGCTTGCAAAATCGCTTACTCTCTGCACGTTATCGCCAAATGCTCGAAAGCCAATTACCGGGTTATCCGGATTAGTATTTACATCACACACGGGAGCTAAATTCACAGCCAAGCCCAATTCCTTTAACTCCGCTCCTATCTGCCTGCCTACTTCGTATGCCTGCCCAGCGCTTTCTATTTCGCTGGCATAGGGCAAACGATCATAGTCATCCCTTAGTCTCATCTGGGCGCCCCACTCTGCATCAATGCAGGTAAATAATGGATATTTACTATCCGCTTTAAGTCGAGGGATAAGACTATTCACTTCCTCCAAAGTGCTAACCATTACTATAACACCACCTATATGGTCACGCGTTACAAGAGAATCAATTTCAGGGTCATAATGGTGGGCGACAAGCAGTTGTGCCACTTTATCCCGTGTGGACATCTCACGCATCATAGTGCGTATCCCGACTTCGCTACAAGAGCTAAGTAGCAATAAAGCCCATACTAAAAGAACAGATACCTTTTTCATTTCGAATACAAAGCACAAATTTAATGAATAATTAGTATTTTTGTCATTATGTTAAAAAAGATAATTCACTTTTTAGGGATACTTATTTTTACTTGTAGTATATATAGCTGCAACAACCATTCGGATAACAAACGCAACGAAGAATCGGAGACTATTCCCCCCATCGGTTTTAGAACTACAGACTACGAATTATATACTACAAGTGTTAAAAGAAATGAAACACTGCCGGCACTTCTAAAAAGACTTGGCATGCCGTCAGATTCGATGGGCGTGTTAGTATCAAAATTAGACACCTTGTTCAATCCAAGACGCATGAAAATTGGACAGAAAGTCGAAGCATATTATAGTGGCGATTCACTTACTCACAGACTCGAATACGCTGTGTACTCTCATTCCAAGACTAAGGTAACTGTCTTTAAATGTGCTGATTCGCTATACTTATGGAATTACATTAAACCAGTTGAGCATCAACAGAGAAAAGCAGATGTGGTGATAAACAACTCTTTATGGGCGGATCTTACAGCACAAGGCGCACCAGCTCAGCTAGTCATAGAGTTAGCAGATATTTATGCATGGACAGTTAACTTTTTCGGACTTCAAAAAGGTGATAGGTTTCAGACTATCTATACTCAAAGTGTGTGTGAGGGGGAAGTGATAAGAGTCGACCACGTGGATTTTTGTAAATACTCCAGAGGAGACGACCAAGTGTGCGCTATTCGTTTTGATATTCCAGGAAAAGGTGACAAGTATTTTAACCCTCAGGGCGAAAACCTTAGAAAAGCCTTTTTAAAGGCACCTCTTAAATTCACACGCGTGAGCAGTAAATTCACCATGCGTCGCAAGCACCCTATAACAGGCCAAGTTCGTCCTCATACTGGTGTGGACTATGCCGCGCCTATGGGTACTCCTGTTGTTGCCTTGGGAGATGGAGTGGTTACTTTTGCCGGATGGACTAACAATGGTGGTGGCAACATGATAAAAATACAGCACAACTCCGTTTACAATACCGGCTACCTTCACCTAAAAGGATTCGCCAGTGGCATAAAAAAAGGGAAACGCGTAACACAAGGTCAGGTAATTGGATATGTCGGATCGACCGGTCGAAGCACAGGGCCACATCTGGATTTCCGCGTATGGAAAAATGGCACACCTATAGATCCACTAGCTATGAAATCTCCTGCTGCTGAGCCACTTCCTTCGCAATACAAGCCACAGCTCGATTCGCTTTTCACCACCTATTCCAATATGCTAAATGGAGATTAAACCTATTGCCATCTTTCATTCGCCATTTAAAGAAAAATTCGGCATTCCTAGGCAAAGCGGAATAGCCGGTGAGCTTATAGGCTACATAGAATTCGAAAAAGAGTATGCTAAGGAAGAATCTCTTAGAGGGATCGATGGATTTGACTATTTGTGGCTGATATGGGAATTTAGCCTAAACACAGAAGGAAGTTCACTCTCTGTTAGACCACCAAGACTCGGTGGTAATCAAAAAGTAGGGGTCTTCGCATCTCGCTCTCCATTTAGACCTAATAGATTAGGACTCTCCTGCGTTAAATTAGAAAATGTCGACATAGAAAGAGGCATCCTAGAAGTGAGTGGCGCTGATATTGCCGATGGCACACCCATATACGATGTAAAACCATACCTATGCTACTGCGATTCACATCCTAACTCCCGTAATGGTTTTGTAGATGTAAAGGAATGGAAAAGTCTTGATGTAATCCCTTCTTGTCTAGCCGTAGAGAGAGAATTGAACGATACATTCAGTGCTGAGCAGATAGATGCTCTATTTGCTGTTCTTGCCCAAGACCCTCGTCCTCAATATCATAAAAACAGCACTCCGAGCAGAAGTTACGGGATGCTGTTTTATGATGTAAATGTATGTTTTCACATTGAAGACGACACTGTGGTCATCGACAAAGTGGAACGAACTTTAGAATAGGATTACGAGCGGCTAAAGTCTCGTCCGGGCGCGATACCGGAGTATGGTGCGGCGCGTCCTTAAGTAGTTGAGGATTAGTCTTGGCTTCCTCTGCTATCTTCTCCATAACCTCTATAAATCCATCTATAGTTTCTTTAGATTCCGTTTCAGTAGGCTCTATCATTATGGTTTGATGGAATAGTAGCGGGAAGTAGATTGTAGGAGCATGGTAACCATAGTCGAGCAGTCTCTTGGCCACATCCAAGGTGGTGACACCATTTGGCTCTTTCAAGCCATCGAATACGAATTCGTGTTTACAGATGCTATCTATAGGAAGCTTGTAACTATCACGAAGTGACTCTTTTATATAATTGGCATTCAGGGTGGCCAATTTACCCACCATACGAATATTCTGCCGTCCAAGGCTCAGAATATATGCCAACGCCTTAATTATAACACCAGTATTCCCATGGAATGCTGAAGTGCGTATTGTTGGGATAAGACTTGCTAATTTATCAGAAACACCCACTGGGCCGCTACCAGGGCCGCCACCTCCGTGAGGAGTAGAAAAAGTCTTATGCAGGTTAAGATGCATTATATCAAATCCCATATCACATGGCCGCACCATACCCATAAGTGGGTTCATATTTGCACCATCATAATAGAGAAGTCCCCCACAACCATGAACAAGTTCGGCTATTTCTTTAATATCTCTTTCAAATAATCCAAGTGTGTTAGGATTAGTAAGCATTATCCCAGCTAAGTCTTCTCCTAATAAAGGCTTTAAAGAATTTACATCGACCAGGCCGTCGGGGCCGGATTTTACTACTACCACCTCAAGACCCGCTATAGCGGCACTTGCCGGGTTCGTGCCATGAGCACTATCTGGGACGATAATACGTTTACGGGCAAAATCTCCCTTAGATTCGTGGTATGCTCGCATAAGCATAAGGCCTGTAAGTTCTCCGTGGGCTCCTGCACATGGTTGGAATGTAAAACGAGACATGCCAGTTATAGCACACAAATACTTCTGCGTAAGTTCGTATATTTTCTCTAACCCTTCCGAGCGCATTAGAGGATGAGTGTTCTGAAATTGAGGATAAGCACTTACCTCTTCGTTAATCTTAGGATTATACTTCATAGTACAACTCCCCAAAGGATAAAACCCTGTATCTACCCCGAAGTTCATCTGAGAAAGGTTAGTGTAGTGACGAACCACATCCGGTTCACTGACTTCTGGAAGAGCAAGTGGCATCTTTCTTTTCAAGTTATCAGGTATGCTGACCTGTGCTTTAGCTTCTCTTAACGAAAAGCCTATTCTCCCACTTTTAGAAAGTTCAAAAATGAGTTTATCGTAGTACTTCATTATTTCCCTGATTTAAAAGATTTTACCACTTCCACTAATTCATCCACATTATTTAATGTATATTTTTCCGTGACGCAAAAAGTAAGCAAGCCATCGGAAGTTAGAAGCCCAGCAAAAAATCCAGCAGTGTTTAGGGCCTGCTGAAGAGCAATCACATCACATAAAGGCTTTAAGACAAACTCCTTAATAAATGTCTTATCTGGAAATACATCTTCAAACAATCCTGTCTCCAGTAATTTGTCTTTTAGATAATGCGCTCCTTCATAACTTAGGTCATTCACTCTTTTCAAACCTTCCGGCCCCATTAAAGACAGGTAAATAGTTACCCATAGAGCCATAAGTGACTGGTTAGAACAGATGTTAGATGTCGCCTTTTCTCTGCGGATATGCTGTTCACGAGCCTGCAGCGTCAAGACATAAGAACGCTTTCCATTTCTATCAAGAGTCTGCCCAACTATCCTGCCTGGCATTTTACGCATAAGTGAAGCGTTACAAGCCATAAACCCCAGATATGGACCTCCATAATTTAGCGGAATACCTAAACTCTGAGCATCTCCCACTGCTATATCAGCACCCCATTCTTGAGGAGTTTTTATAACTGCCAATGTGCTTGGGTCACAGTACTCTACCAATAAAGCCCCCGCTGAATGCACGAGTTCAGCAAAGCCGTCGTGATCCTCAATAAGCCCGAAACGATTGATTTCTGGGACAAGAACCCCGGCTACCTGCTCATTAAGGGCATTAGAAAGCTTCTCATAGGAAGTTTGTCCGTCTTCGCAAGGTATGCTTACTATTTTGATGTCAGAAAATCTTGCATAAGTTTCAATAGTTTCGCGAACATTGGCCCAAAGACCCTCACTTACCAGAACTGTATCACGGCCCTTTGTAGAAGCAATGCACATACGAACTGCTTCTGCTGCTGATGTAGCTCCGTCATAAAGGGAAGCATTTGATACATCCATCCCGGTAAGAGCGCAAATCATGCTTTGATACTCAAATATATACCTTAAAGTACCTTGTGATATCTCTGACTGATATGGAGTGTATGCAGTTAAAAACTCGCTGCGGGAACACAAATATCCTACTACGGAAGGCGTATAATGATCGTATGCACCCTGTCCCACAAAGATTTTCTTTGAAGGACATTGAGAGGCCAGCTCTCTGAAAAAGACACGAAGTTCCTGCTCGCTCATAGCATCAGGAAGATCGTATTCTTCTTTGAATATAAAGTCTTGCGGGACGTCGGCGTAAAGTTCTTCAAGAGAGCTAAGCGACACTCTCTTAAGCATCTCTTTTATATCAGCCTCCGTATGAGGGAAATATGCAAAATGTCCTTCCATTATCCATTAACTAAATTATAGTGTACTCTCGTATGCCGCTGCGCTTAACAAGGAGTCAAGTTCCTTAGGGTCTGACATCTCTACCTTTACTATCCAATTAGTATAAGGATCTGCATTTATTAGAGATGGGTCATCTTCTACCTGCTTGTTTGTGGCAACTATAGTTCCACTAACCGGGCTGTATAAATCAGCAGCTGTCTTTACACTCTCAAGTGCACCTAATTCGCCCCCTCTTTGTACCTCATCGCCCTTTTGTGGCATATCGACATATGTAATGTCACCCAATTCGTTCTGGGCATAGTCGGAAACGCCTATTATCGCTACACGTCCATCTACTTTTACCCATTCGTGTGACTCGCTATAAAGGAGTCCTGGAACAATCTTACTCATTATTAATTCGTTTTTATTTCTTATAATTAGTTTGATAAAATCTTTTTTTCACCACAACTGCCGGAAATACTTTATTGCGTATTCGCACCTGCAACTGCGTTCCAAGAGGAGCATAAGAGGAATCTACCATCGCAAAAGCAATACTTTTATCCATACTGATACTATGATATCCAGTGGTTACCACGCCCACTACTTCCCCTTCTGCATTTTCAACAGGATAACCTGCACGAGGAATAGCTCTATCCAGCACTTCCAGACCTACAAGTTTCCTTTCCACTCCTTGTTCTTTCTGACGTGAAAGTGATTGTTTCCCTATAAAATCCGGTTTGTCCATTTTACAGAAAATGGATAGCCCAGCCATAACAGGTGATATGTTCTCTGAAAGTTCGTCACCATACAATGGAAGTCCTGCTTCAAAACGTAATGTATCTCTGCACCCTAGACCACAAGGCTGAACTCCTGCTCTGACTAAGGTATTCCACATATCTACCGTTCTTTCTGGTGAAGCATATATCTCAAATCCGTCTTCTCCTGTATAGCCTGTGCGACTAACAATAACACCATTTTCTTCGTAAAAATGATAAAAAGAAAGACTTGACGCCTTTTCAAAGCCGAGTATTTCCTTTATAACACTTTCCGAGTCAGGTCCCTGCACGGCAATCTGTCCCCATTTTTCGCTCTGGTGGTCTATATTCACATCGAAACCATCGGAATGAGACTTTATCCAGTCCACATCCTTATCTATATTCCCAGCATTAATGACAAGTAAATATCTGTCCGGTTCAAACATTCTGTACACCAGAAGGTCATCAACTGTTCCACCATCAGGATAAAGCATCATACCATAGAGAATCTCGCCAGGTTTCAACTCACTAATATCATTAGTAAATAGATGGTTAACAAAACGCAAGGCATCTTTTCCGCTGATAAAAACCTCTCCCATGTGAGAAACATCAAAAACACCTACTTTTTCTCTAACCGCTTTATGTTCAGATATAATACCAGCCGGATAACGTATTGGCATATCGAAGCCTGCAAACGGGCTCATCACAGCACCCAACGCTATGTGAGCATCATGTAAACATGTATTTTTCATTATTTATCAGCCTTTTACTAATTCAAGATCTTTTTTCAATATTATTTTAGGTTCCATTATGGCTACTTTTTGAAATAACTTAATGCGGTTAGGTAAATTAAGATAGACTTTATCTTCGTGCTTTCCCTTTCGCCACCACTTATAAAAGCCCACGGGATCTGTCTCAAAAGGTATTTTTGCCACTATACCTGTGCCATAGCCGGGGAAATCAACAACCAACTTAAGCCCCATATATCGCTTGAAATAATCCGGATCTGCTCGACGAAGCTTGCTCTCCAACGGATTAAACACTTCCATTTCATCCACTTTTAGGGTTTTATCGCGTATGATCATCTTGTGGATACGTACAGGATCTTTACAAATCCATATACCCATTTTATAAGTAATGGGCCCTTGTTCAGTTTCAAGGGTCAATTCGTCATTAGAATAATACGTTTTCTCGGGGTCGAGAGGAAATAGTTTTACTTCGTCTTCCATTTATCGGGGCAAATCCTTTATCATAGCAAATATAATAATTTTTTTGTGCAAATCAGTAGACAAGACATAAAAATAAGGGGCTCACGGCTATTTACAGTCGTGAGCCCCTTTTAAAGTATATATGCAGAAAAATTTTACTTTTCTCCAACCATTATAATCTTAGTATAGTTATTTACCTCTATAAACTGCTTCAGTGCAGCTTTTATATCATCCGCAGTCACGCTGTCCAGTGTCTCATTATAATGATCAAACAAATCGACACCATACCTTAGATAAGTAGTCATAAGGGTTGCCCAATAACTATTTTCATGAATATTCTCTTCATGATTTTTACGCATATTTTCCTTAGTCTTGGCAATGTCTTCGACGCGAGGACCACTCACTGCGAATTCCTTAACCAATTCCTCTACACGAGCATTAAGAGCTTCATATCTGGCTGGATCTGTCTGATAGACTATCTGAAGAGCCGCCTTATTCAAAGGCTCCGGATTAATACCAACATAAGCACTGATGCCATAGGTGCCACCCTCCTTTTCACGTATTTCCTCGTGAAGAACTAATTCAAGAGTAGAACCTAAAAGATCTGTAGTTATATCATTCTTTAGATTATACTCCATAGGAACATTATAAAGGAAGTAGTTAATTACCATAGGGTCCTGCATCTGTTTTGTGAATTGACAAGTTCTCTGTCCGTCTCTGAAGTCAACTATTTTTTTATAGTGTTCTCTCTTGGATTTGCTAGGAAGTGAACCTATATATTTGCACACTAATTCAGTCAGCGTAGCTTCATCCACATTTCCAGTCACCACAAAGGTAAAGTCAGCCACATTAGAAAAACGTTCAGCAGCGATTTTCATAGCCCTTGCATAATCCACCTTATCAATATCGGCATATTTCAAATTCTTCATTCGTAGTGGGTTATTGTATACCACATTAACGAGCGAATCCTGGAATGCTGTCATAGGCTGAGATTCAGCATTGGCAAGAGTAGCAGCGGTCTTAGTCTTCCATGAGTCAAAAGCCTGTTGGTCAGCTCTAAGTTTGGTGAAATAAAGGTAATATAACTGGAATAGGGTTTCAAGATCCTTAGGCGTAGAATAACCATTGATGCCCTCTTCTGTCTTTCCTATATATGGGTTTGTCCCCACTTTTTTCCCGGCAAGAGCCTTTGTGAGTTCTGTAGAATTGAAATCACCTAGGCCTCCTACCTCTATCAGTTCATTGATTGAAGTTAGCGTGATAGCATCTTTATCAGAATACAACGAAGAACCTCCCTGGCTAAATGCATGTACAAGAACTTCGTCCTTATTTAAATCTGTAGATTTCAAGTATACCTGCACACCGTTAGAAAGTGTTAACTTCTTATATCCAAATAATGAATCTTCGGTCTTTTTTACTTTTCCAGCCTTGCGAAGTTTAGAAATTAATGGCTTATCGCTTACTTCATCCTCGTAAGGAGTTATATCTTCAGCTTCTACAGCCTGCAGAGCATCGAGAATTTCATCATCGGTAGGATATGTAAGCCCATCCTTTTCAGGCAGCATATTCACTACTACAAGGTTATTCTCAATATTAAATTCTTCAGCTACTAACTGATTAATAACCTCAACAGGAATATTCGGCACGATCTGGGACATCATTGTATATTCATTCTCTATCCCCGGTATAGGCTCATTATCAATAAAGTGACGAACCAATTCCGAGCAATAGCTTGCGCTATTTTTCTTTTCTCTTTGATTATATGCACTTTCAAGTGAAGCCAGATAATCAGCCCTAGCCCTTTCATACTCAGTTGCGGTAAAACCATTACGTACAATTCGTAGCATTTCTCGATATAGAGATGTCACACCACGAAGAAGTTTAGTCTCATCATATATAGCTATACCTGTATATGCACCGCAAGTCTTGGCCAAGAAGAAATCACCATCCATTATGGCAGCATCCACAAAATCAGGGTCAGATGCCTGTGTCATCTCACTTATGCGAGCAGCTGCCATAGCGGCAACCATATCGTTAGCATATTGAAGTAGAGCATAATCCATGTTGGACTTGGCCTCATTAGGTATAGCAGGATGCTTAACGAAAATGTATGTCATTGCGTATGGCTGCTCCTTATCTGTAGCTGTAACTATTATAGGATCTTGATTGTCTTCTACCTGGGTATAAACTCTTTCTGGAGCATCGGCTGGAGCTGCCGGAAGTGTAGAGAATATCTCTTTAACCTTTGCTTCTACCATATCCACATCGAAATCGCCCACTACCACAATACCCTGCTGGTCTGGACGATACCATGTATGATAGTAAGAACGAAGAGCTTCGTATGGGAAGTTATCTACCACCTCCATTAGGCCAATCGGCATACGGACTCCGTATTTATTATTAGGGTAAATAACAGGGAGAATCTTATCATACATTCTCATCTGAGCATTCTGGCGGCTTCTCCACTCCTCGTGGATAACACCTCTTTCCTTGTCGATTTCTTCATCTTCAAGTAAAAGAGAGCCAGCCCAATCGTGCAAAATCCAAAGGCAAGAGTCTATAGCCGTAGGATATTTCACAACAGGCACATTATCTATATTGTAGACCGTCTCATCTATTGAAGTATAAGCGTTAAGTTGTTCGCCGAACTTCACGCCTATAGATTCAAGATAACTTATAAGTGAATTTCCCGGGAAATGCTCGGTTCCATTAAAGCACATGTGTTCAAGGAAGTGTGCCAGGCCTCTTTGATCTTCATTTTCAAGGATAGAGCCGACCTTCTGGGCGATGTAGAAATTGGCCTGCCCTTTAGGCTCTTCGTTGTGTCTAATGTAATAGGTAAGCCCATTTTCAAGCTGACCTATACGCACCGCTTCATCTACCGGGATAGGTGGCATCTGCTGTGCAGATAGCGCTACTCCCAAAAGAATAGCAGTTGCTGATAAAAAAAACTTTTTCATAATCGTATAATACGCAAATTATTAAATATCATAACTAACTAAACAATATCCCATGTCTTGACGGTATTCATATAAAACGATGACTTACTTTGCTAAAAGTTTGCCAAATTTGTGTAAATTTACATAGAAATTTAAAAATAAAAAACTAATGGAAAACAAACACATTGTCCCTTTGACAATTCCAAGTTACCTTGTCGACTTTAAGCAAAGACTTCGCCCATCGAACTTTATGGCTCTTGCCCAGGAATCGGCTATGGAAGCCGCCGGGGTTTTACAATTCGGATTTGAAGATTTGGCCAAGCACAACTTGGCATGGGTGGTTAGCAGGACAAAGCTTGTCTTCGAGAAGATACCGATGTGGAAAGATAGAGTCGAATTCCATACTTGGCATAAGGGCGTAAACGGACTATACTTTATAAGGGATTATCAAATGCTCGATAAAGATGGTAGCATTCTGGTAAACGGGACAAGTTCGTGGATAACGCTTAACACGCAGACGCGTTCGCTTTTTAGAACGGACGAATTGGCCCAGTGGTTCGACATCACTCCACAATGCACGGACAGCGCGCTGGAAGAAAACGCAGGAAAAATCGTCGTTCCAAAGGATAGCCGGCTGGTAACAAGTCACAGGGTAACCTATTCAGATGTGGATTTTATCGGGCATGCTAACAATACCAGCTATATAGTGTGGGCTATGGATTGCCTTCCTTCGGAATTACTTCGTGATAATTTTCCACATATTGTCGAAATTAATTTTAATAAAGAGACTCGTGGTGGCGAAGTAGTGGATATATTTCGCAAGGTAAAGGAAGATGAATCTTCTGTTGTCGTTCTATTCGAAGGGCGCGTCGAGGGAATTACACATTTTACTGCACGTTTTACTTACAAGAAAATCTGATACCCACTTTCGTCTATAATAAAAACCTCCTCTTCGCGTCCGCGCGTATGGTCGTGAAGCCATAGAAGTGCATTCGCAGGGACATTATTGTAAATAAGAAAATTATACTTGGCTTCTTGCATTCCAAGGGAGACCCATCCGGCTTCTCCGTTTTGATAGAACAGTTCATAGGAATCACCAATCCGGACAAAATTATCATCATTTTGCGGTGTCCAAATTATTTTCGCAATGCGCGTTGGATTTTTAACATAAAGAGTTATTGGTCCATTGCTACTGAAGTAAGTCAAAGGGTCATCGTCGCAAAGTTCATTTGCTCCAGTAAACGGCACTTTGGTACCATCTGTTGCAATTATTGACAATTCGGCCAAACATATATTTCCACTCGAATTGGGGTTAATTATAATATGACTATACTCTTTCCCATCAGCATATATTACTTCATCATTACTTATTGAACTATATAGAGTTCCTATGGAATCCAAGTGTTGACTTTCTTCATTATAGCCGCAAACGGAAGTACCATCCACTTCCTTCATTTTTTCTTTCAGGTGATTTGTAATGCGGACTTTTCTTTTTATAATTACATTCCTTCTGTTGTTAGTTTCTGGTTTTAAATAGGTTATAGTACCATCATTATGCGGAATAAAAGGGTAACTGATAGTGCTTCCTTTACTTCCCATGGCAATATAGACTGTCTGAGGTTCTATGTTGCGAAAAGTGACTTTGTTAATAGCGCTTTTACATCCATATACCGAATACCAGTGCGCATTAGTAAACATTCCAAGCCCGACCACGCGAGCGGGCAGCCCCATTTTACATTTGACACTGTATTTATTTTCAGGAAAATAATCCGTTGTTACATCAGAGATAAATGGCTTAGAAAAATTTTGTCTCCAGACCTTCCCCTTTGTTCTTCCATCACTGCCTCCTCTCACCGCCTCATTCCCACCATATCGATTGAAAAGGAACTGAACATACTTGCCATCAAGATCTCGGATCACATTCCAACTATGTATATTCTGCTGATTATAAAAGTCAGTAGCCACTGGAAGCCCTAATGCTCTCATTAAATACAAAGTAAAATCACAAATCTCCCGGCAGCCACCTATTCTATTATTTAACAAAAAATCCGGGCCTAAATTGGGCATGCGAAATGAAGGAAAATACATGAAGAGCTGCCCATCTAAGGCCTTGAATATAATATTAGTAGCTTCAATAGGATCGGTTCCTGTGTAAAGACTATCGAGAATGTGTGAATATCTTTCTTTATATACTTTTCGCCAATTCTGTAGAGGTTCCGTACCTACTCGATATGGTAGTATTAGATTGCAAAAATCATCAAACGGAAGCGACCTATTCCAAGGCCTATCAATGTAAGACTTTACTGCTTCACTTATATTATCTATCAAATAATCGGATGTAATTACATCAATGTCCCTTACTTTTTTTCTACCAGCTAGGGCATATTCTCTCAAATCTTCGTCTATCACGCCATAACCCTTATATATGTCTGCTAATCTATCTCTAACCTTTTCATCTTCTGCCGTTAACATATATGAATAATGGCCTGGCATATTTCGAATTAGAAATACTGCAGACTTATATTTAAGTTCATCATTTCTACAATATGCCAATACTTTTTCCAACTCTGCTCTGTTCGCTCCAGCAGAGCGTAAAGCAGCTTCAAGAGCCTTATCTGCATTACGCTTCAGGTGGCATAACACTTTTCCTTTAACTTCATTCATAGGAATTGGCCCATAATATCGGCTATCTCGCGAGTCAAAAGGATTATCTCCTAATATAAAACAGTAATCATTATTAATAATGCTTGCAGCATTGCAGCCTTCGTAATTCAGAACTCGCGAGTAATAAGGTAATTTCGGTATTCTCATTCCTGAGTATGGAATAGTTCTAATCGATGTTGAGGTTATATTTTGAGCATTATCATCAAATGGGAACACGCCAGTAAAAACTCCATATTTTTCATTTAAAACTTTTACTGGCTCCGAGGCCAAAGCACGACGCATAATGGTATCCGCATATTCTATTCCTGTAGTATTATTCAACCACGCTCCATTTTGGGCATACACCTCGTCCCCTGAAAGTGCTATTATTCTTTTTACATTTAATCTATCAGAGTTTATTACCGATATCGTCGATGGAACATTGATTAGTACGATATCACCTCTTTTGACTTTTTTAGTTCTAAGCACTAATACTTTATCTCCATCGCAAAGCGTAGGGTACATGGAGTTACCTTTTATTGTCACTATGCAAAATAATGTACGTGCTAAAAGCATCAACATAGTCACAACTATGACGATAAAAAGAAGACTATGTTTAATATGTTTTTTTTGCATTAGAAATTATATTTCAATACGCATGTGCATTCTTCTATAGGAATATCAGCTCCATAATCTTTTAGATATTCAGATTCTACGACAAAATACATACTGTTATTCCATACCTTATCTGCTTTAAATTTATACCCCTCTTTGAACTCTTTAAAAAAGAAGCTATTATTGGTTTTGATATCATAGAAAAGGCTATGCTCTTCATTATGATAAAGCACATTAGCATATATCACATCATTATATTTCAGAATATTAAGAAACGGGAAGATCTTTTCATAAGAGTCGTTTTTTAAATACTGAAATAAATCCACTTTTCTAAAATCAACTTTTCCCGCGCTAGAAGTATGCGGCCCAAAATCCCAATAGAAAGACCTATCCATTCTTCTCATATCTGCACTCAACCTAAAAATATTTCCCGAATAGCCCTCATAGTAATACATCGTATCTCTATCATAAAAGAACGGCTCAGAAGCATTGAAAGAATATTTTATATTGCAATTTGGACTATATTTTACATCACATAGCTTCTCACCATCCCAGAGATGAAAGACATCTTCTTCTGATGGAGAGTATAAAAGCCAATCATCCCCGATTGGATAAGCATTATGGATTGATAAAACATTGGGCACCACCTCTTTTTTTAAGAACAGCAGTGAATCGGAAACAGAATACTCAAACAGATTACCTCGTGGATCTATTATCGTTAGTTCATCACATCGTTCGTTCAGCCTCATAGCATAGGCCATAAGGAATTCACCTGGTCCCCTACCATGTTCATCATATTCCGCTATGAATTCTCCAGATAAACTATAATGCATGATCTGCCCTTTATCTGTCAGGAAAAAGAAACCATCGTTTGAAATAGACCACATTTGAGGTTCACTATATTTGCCAAATGGGAGAGGATGTTTGGGATCTAAGACTATAATATCTAAAGTCGAAAATATATCTTGAAAAGAAATGGATATCGATAAACAGTTATCGATATCCATCACTAATTTAAGGCCATCATCCTTTGTGGATTTACATCCGCAGAACGCTAACAAGAGAGCTGCGATAACAAATAACGCTCTTTTCATAAAACAAAATATACTATTAAAAAACATTAATGTTGTTTAGCTACTAATTCATTGAATTTCCGATAACGGGATTTCATATAGTCGCGTAAGTCCGTTCATAGTCTGTGTTAATACATAAATGACAGATTCGAATGTTCTAACATAAGCCAGTGCTTCATCATCACGGCACTTAAATGATAACAAATTGAAGAACTTTCACCATCAGCTAAAGCTTTGACATTTAGGTCAAAAGAAGAAACACTATTACCAGTTTTAACGACTAGTATTGTAGAAAGCGTAAGCAAAAGTACCGTTAAAATTAAAAATGTTTTCTTCATAATGTAAACTTTTAATTATTAAATATATTATATCTAATAATATGGCCTGTTTCCTTCTCTATGCCATATAATTGGCCTTGCTTTTCATCAAAGCTGATACGTAATAAATGCTCATCGATTTGAACCCTATACTTGAAATTACCATCCCAATCAAATATATGTATCTCATTACGATAATTTCCGTCTTGATAGATCTCTGCCAATGTAGCACCGGAATAAACTGTAAATATATACTCGGAACTTGGAGCTATAGCCATATAATATTGATGAGTCGAAATATCAAAAGGCTTATTCATCATTTTTCTCCATTTTTTATAAGCTTTATCAACAGCAATGCTTCTTTTTGCTCCACTATTTAAATCAATAATATTAATTTGAGGAAGATTTACCATGGCTTCCGCAATTCTGCCTTGCTCATTAGTTGTCAAAAGACTACTTAAAAAAGTAGCATAATATTCTTCTGTAAACTCTGGGTATAATTTATATTCGCTTAGAACATCTCCCGTTTTGTTGCAAATACTATAAATAAACGAATTATCCTTAAAATAAATGTAAAAATTTTTATCTATACCTATAGGAAGCCAAGACATTACATTACTAATAGGTATTGCATAGCCTTCTAGTTGACCTGTAAATATATTATCCCGATATATATACTCTTTCCCAACATCTCGATAACACAGGTAGTGGCTATTTGATTGCACCGGAACTAAACAGGGTTGATAAACCTCATCTGGTCCTCGCCCTTTTCTTCCAAATGAACCAATCAATTCATAATTACGCAAAGAATACAAGTGAAAAAAATTAAAATTGTCTTTATATATTTGACCCTGCATTACAAGCACCGTATCACTTATTATCTGGAGATCAACACAGTTCAAAACCTCCTTAAAAGAACACTTAAAAGAAGTATCCCTTTCTATTATCATTTCCCATTCTGGCTTGTATAACCTTATCGGGACATCTTTCATTATATTTTCACTCTTGCATGAAATTATTAAAGCCAGAAATATAAAGCAGCTAAATTTCTTCATAACAAGAACATCAATTACGACAAAAAGCTACAACATCCATAGCATAATTACCCCAACTTCCAGAGCAGTCGGAACATAACTTCATCCTATAGGTTCCACTTGAACCAGTTTTAGAGCACATAGGCCCGAAGCCACCAGCTTCTGTTTCCGCTAACGCTTCAACATTGGCATCAATAAAATCAACACTCTTGTGAGAATATACATAAACTGCTGCAGAAGCAACTAAAACGATGGCGCCTGCCAAATAATAATAAAACTTCTTCATGATATAAACTATTAGTTATTAATTATTAATTATATTGTATCTAATCTAGTATAGAGTTTTCTTATCAAAGACATACATGATTTGCTACTTCTGGAAATGGAACATAATATAGTTTTGTTCTGCCTTCTTCCGTTTGAGTAAATACATACATAGTGCCTTTATATGCGCAAGCATACGCTATCTGCTCATCTTTATTAAATGAATAATGATTACTTCTTTTGGAATCACAATCATACGAGGCAATACGATAGCCATTTTTATCCTTTGTATATGCATATGAAAAAGTCAACTTTCCGCAATCATATTCAATATTATCAATTAGAGTTGAATAAGCACATTTCTTTTTGTTAATTTCCTTAAGGATTTCATATTCGTCTTTGTACGCATCAATATCTATTGTCTTCTCATCAAATACCACATTAAAACGAACAATTGCTGTGTCACATTTTACTTCATATATTTTAGTATCAAACAAACGATTATATAAGACAGACTCATCCGAATATGATGCAAATTGACTACTTAAATAAATGCCTGAGCGCAGATGCATGTTGGACCCATTAATGGTTTTGATATACTTGAAATTACTATCATATAAAGACAATTCAGGAAAAGATGGAAATCCGCAATACATCCTTTTTCCTATGTAGTGGTTTCCAATTGGTATAATAAGTTGAAATGGTTTGACTTCAATACCTTCTGGCAAAAGATAATTGTATAAATGTTTTCCGTTTTTATCGAAAAACATCATTTTTTTCCCATTCATATCATATAGATATACGAAATCACCTTTAAATCCAAAATCCAATATGGATAAATATTCATTTGATGCTCTTCCTAGACGTGATATAGAAGTAATATACTTTCCTTCTTGTGAATACAAGAACAATAGTTTTCCCGTTTTTAAAAGAACATCACTATTGTCAGAAAAACAAACTCTATCTATCGCACCTATTACTTGGGGAGAATTCAATATAGAATACTTATATTCACTTAAATTAACACATATTAACGAGTCTTTATATAGATTAATATTTATAGCATCGGAAAATACTTTTTTCCCTTTACACGATGAGATAAAAAAAAGTAAAAGTGTGAGAATAATGGCGACCCTGCTTTTCATAATTAAAAATCTAGAATAAAAATACAAGAGCAATGTATGTCACAACATGCATAATACGAGCCGCCACATGTAACAGAACAGCCTCCTGATATTCCACGTTCCCCCAAATCAATACCAGAAGCAATCTCACACGATATAGCTCCTTTTCCTCCGCTATAACAAATTGAAGAACTTTCACCATCAGCTAAAGCTTCGACATTTAGGTCAAAAGAAGAAACACTATTACTAGTTTTAACAACTAGAATTATAGAGATAGCAAGCAAAAGAACTGATGAAATTAAAAATACTTTTTTCATAACATAAACTATTAATTATTAAATATATTGTATCTAACAATATAGCCTGTTTCCTTCTCTATGCCATATAATTGACCCTGCTTTTCATCGAAGGTAATACGAGATAAATGCTCATCAATTTTTATTCTGTACTTGAAATTACCTTCCCAGTCGAATATATGTATCTCGTTATTATACCCTCCGTCTTGATAGATTTCTGCCAATGTGGCACCGGAATAAACTGCAAATATATAATCGGAACTTGGTGCTATAGCCATATAATACTGACAAGTCGAAGCGTCAAGTGCTCTATTAAGCAATGTTTTCCATTTTTTATAAGACTTTTCAACTGCAATACTTATAACACTATTTCTTTTAATATCATATATATTAACCTGAGGAAGGCAAACCATGGCTTCTACGATTTTCCCATCTAAACAAGATGCAAGCTGCGAACTAATGAGTGTTACTTGCCCCTCATTAGTTAAAATAGGGTTCATGGCGTAATTTGCAACTTCCTCTCCTTTGAAATCAGTGGCTTGATTACAATAATTATCCCAATTAAAAGAAGAATAAAATAAGGAAGTATCAGAGGCCATAGTTATGTCAAAAAAAGAAGAAGGAAGTTGTATTACCTTAAGCATTTGATTATTACGTGGGTTATACCTATATAAAAATTTCGTATTATCATAAAACCACAAATTTTCAGTTATATCCAGGCTTTTTAAAATACGAGGCTCAACTAATTCGTCATTTCCCCTCCCTTTTCTTCCAAACAATTGGCATTCGTTAAAATTCGAAATGTCAAATGCGTAAAAATAAAATGGAGACTTTGTGGTAGGTTGGCACTTTGCTATTAAATAATCGCTTTCTATAATCTGAATATCAACTGGGTTTATAATTCGATCAGTCCTATTTAGATCTATCGTAGTATCCCTTTTTATGCATAACTCTTCCTCTGGTTTTACATATCTGACCTTTGAATTCATTATTCCGACGTTGTTGCACGAATAAGTAAACACAACAAGTAATGTTGTCAATACATTACGAACAGTTGTTCTCATCATAATTAAAGATCCCCTTCTATTCCTGTTTTAGAACATATAGGTCCGAAGCCGCCCGCTTCAGTTTCCGCCAAAGCCTCAACATTAGCATCGATAAAATCAACACTCTTTCGAGAATGAACAAAAATTACTGCAGAAGCAACTAAAACGATCGCTCCAACCAAGTAACAAAAATACTTTTTCATAACAAACGATTATTAGTGGTTAAAATATCAAATATACGCGCGATCATATTAGTCAATACTCTTGCGCACTAAAATTAGTTAAACGTTTAAATATAACAAATTTTATTATATCCACAAATTAATATAATTTTACTTGTATATCATATCACGATTTTATAAATTTGTCAAAAAATACATTATAACTATGCCATATAATAAATTCGCAACATTAATATCAATTTCATTCTTTTTATTACCTTTATGTGGGTGTAACCATAATGCTAACCTAAAAAGTACATTAAAAGACTTCACAGAAAGCACGATCAATATCCCTCAAGACTTAGAGTTCTACTATTACCAATACTCTAAGCCCATTAATGCTTCAAGGTGCTAAATACTCGTCCGATCCGATGTTTCATAATATAATAGGTAAAAATTACGAAGCACTTAATGACTTTGAGACAGCACGAAAAGAGTATATTTTTTCACATTATATGGTTCCTTCTAGAATTTATCCATTATATTTGTTAATGAGAATGGAGACTAAAATTGGCAGGAACGATCAAGCTATCGATATAGGCAAAACTATAATGGAAATGCCATATAACACCTCACATCAAGCTATGGTCAATATTCGAAGGAAAAGCGCATATTTGTTAGATTCACTAGAACAGAGCAGATGAAAATTTCCACACACCATATTTTCTATGCATTTGTCATAGCAAGCACGCTATTATGCATAAATAGCAAGGGGCAAGATATGTCCATGGAAAAGGCGATCGAAACCGCAAGAAAGCAATCGGTCCAGGCACTTCAAGCCAAACAGGCTTTCATATCCACATACTGGGCATACAAAGCCTATCAAGCAAGTCGATTACCATCTCTTTCTCTATATGGGAACATACTGAATTTCAATCGCTCGCTTACCCTTATGCAAAGTTATGAGGATGGAGATTTACGCTATGTCAATTCCTATAATCTCCAGAACGGCATAGGACTCAACCTAAGTCAAAACATCAGTCTTACCGGAGGAACAATATCAGTTTACTCGGATTTATCCCGCATTGACCAATTCGGCACTTCAAATCCGTTAAACTGGTATAGTCAACCTGTCACCATCTCCTACAGCCAGCCACTTTTTGCATATAATCAATTCAAATGGAACGATTTGATTGAACCGAAAGAGTACGAAAAAGGGAAACGCGAATATCTAGAGTCAATGGAGTATTTAACTCTTAATGTGGTAAAATCTTACTATGACCTATTGCTTTCTCAAATGAACTATAAAAACGCTATTAGCAACTATAATAACACATCCAAGATGCTTAAAGTAGCAAAGGAACGTCTATATCTGGGATCAGTGTCCAAGGACGAGTATTTGCAACTCGAACTTAGGATGCTTAACGATAGCATAGCAATTAACGAAAGTGAAGTAACTTTTAGGCAAATGCAGATGCAACTAAATTCGCTTTTGGGCTTTGACGAATCTATAGAGATCCGACCTATTATAGACGACTACCTGCCCGACTTATGTCTAAATTATGAAGAGGTACTTGATAAATGCCTAGCCAATTCATCCTTTAATTTAGAAAATGAACTAAAGAAATTAACAGCTGATAGTGATGTTGCTAAAGCAAAAGCCTCATCAGGTCTATCAGTTTCTCTTAATGCCCGATTCGGATTATCAAAATCAGATATAAATTTTCCAGATGTGTATAAAAACCTTCAAGATCAAGAGATGATAGGGATAACTTTTAGTATTCCTATTTTCGATTGGGGTGTAGGAAAAGGGAAGGTCGAAAAGGCAAAAGCCGCAAGAGAAGTAATAAACGCACAAGTAGCACAGAGCGAAAATGATTATAGAAGAACAATTTATTCAATAGTAAACGAATTTAATAATAAAAAATCGCAATGCCTTACTTCAAAAAGAGCTATGATTATAGCTAGCGAGCGATATTCTCTTATAATGGAAAAATTTCAAAACGGAAATGCTTCTGTTCTTGAATTAAATACAGCACAAAGCGAGAATGATACTGCAAGGCTTAAATTCATTAATGACATAAGTAATTATTGGCAAAGTTATTACACTCTTAGATCATACGCCTTGTATGATTTTCAAAATGGAAGAAATTTAGATATTGACGAACAAGAACTTATAGTGCAATGAGATACATTCCATCAATTATGTTGATTGCTCTTTTGGCAATAAGCATCACAAACTGTAAAAATCAAAGCAATACCACACTTAAGGATGATAAAAAAATATCTTCCCCACAATCCAATATAGTTCAGGTGATTGCTCTAAAAAAAGAAACTTTTTCGAAGCAGATAATAACGAATGGTAAATCTTATGCATATCCCAAAGCAGAACTACATTTTAGGACTAGCGGGAACATACGAAAAATATTCAATACGAATGGAGACTATGTTCAAAAAGGTGATACGATAGCTGTTCTAGATAGAGAAGATCTACAACTTTCCCTTTACTCTGCGCAATTGGAATTCGAAAAATCGCGTCTAGAATATTATGATATTCTTGCTGGCCAAGGTTTCAGTCCTAAAGATACTTTAAACATTTCGCCCGAAATTCTATCTATAGCAAAGATGCGTTCTGGATTTATAAATGCTCAAAATACTCTAAAGCGCGCATACTATGATTACGAATCATCAATTCTTCGTGCTCCATTTTCTGGCGTTATTGCAAATTTATCCCTAAGTGAAAACGAGCAAGTGGGCAGCGACAAATTCTGCACTCTTATGGGTAATAACCTAAAGAACATTAAATTCAACATAATGGAAAGTGAATATGCCTTTATTTCGAAAAATCAAAGCATACTTATATCTCCTTTTGCTCGGCCAGACATTACAGTTAAAGGTGTTCTCAAAAACATTAATCCCTCAGTGAATGAGAATGGACAAATCGAATTATGTGCCGTAGCCAGTGAGTCTAGTGTACTTCTTGATGGGATGAATGTAAAAGTGTCTATAGAAAAGGATATACCTAACCAATTGGTAGTACCACGCAGCGCATTAGTTATAAGAGACGGATTCGATGTACTATTCACTTACACCTATGAAGACGGAACCGCACATTGGGTTTATGTTAACATACTCGATAAAAATAGTGAATACGCTGTAGTAGAAGCCAATAAAGATAGAGGGGCCACCCTTAAAGAGGGCGATATAGTCATTATATCCGGAAATTTAAACCTAGCCGATGGCTCTAAGGTGACCATTTTGTAGTATGTTGTACAAACTAATACATAGGCCCATTGCTGTAACTTCCATTTTACTAGTTACCATAGTATTAGGAATAGTAAGTATAAAGCGCTTGCCAGTTTCACTTATACCTGATATAGATATTCCGTATATCACCATTCAATTCAACTCTGCAGGGCTTTCAGCAAGGGAACTTTCTTCCAACGTCATCCAAATAGTTAATGAGCAGTTAATGCAAACAGAAGGGCTTGAAAATATCGAGGCTCAATCTAATGATGGCGTTGCAACCATAAAACTAACATTCAGTCATAAAACCAATATGGATTATGCGCTAATCGAGGTAAACGAAAGAATCGATAGGTGCATGACTCGACTTGGTCAAACCTCAAGGCCAATAGTAAGAAAAAGCAACGCTTCTGATATTCCTGCATTTTATCTCAATCTCACCCTTACGCCTAACTCTCAAATAGAATTCAGCCAATTAAGTGATTATGCTCAGTCCGTCATATCGAAAAGACTCGAGCAGCTAAACGAAGTTTCTATGGTGGATGTAAGCGGATATGATACTAGGCAAATACAAATTATTCCTGACGCATCAAAACTAAAAGCCCTTGAAATAGACCAAGCCGCCTTCAACAAAGCGATACTACAATCAAACATAGAACTTAATTCACTTTCCATAAAAGATGGATATTATAGATACAATGTTAAATTCGCATCAAAAATATCCAACATTCAAGATATAAAGAATATACGATTAAAGGTTAATAACTCTATTTATAAAGTTGAAGACTTGGCCCAAGTAGAGATGATGTCTCAAAGAAGACTTGGGATAACAGAATGCAATGGGAAAAGGAGCATCACTATGGCTGTCATCAAACAAAGTGATAGCAAAATGTCATCATTGAAAGTTTCTGTAAAAAAGTTAATTGTCGAACTTGAATCTGCTTATCCTGGAATTGAATTTACTACTACTCAAGACCAAACTCAATTGCTAGAGTATTCCATTGATAACCTTATAAAAAATATAATTGCCGGCATTATAATAGCAAGTCTAATTATTTTCTTATTCATAAAAGATATTCGCTCGTCTGCCCTTGTATGCCTGACAATGCCTCTATCACTCATTTTTTCAATGGGTGTATTTTATCTGGTAGGGCTGTCACTAAACATCGTTTCTCTTTCTGGATTACTTTTAGGGATAGGAATGATGGCAGACAACACGATTATATTAATTGATAATATCACGTCCAAAGTATCTCAAGGAGCAAAACTTAAACAAGCCGTTTTAGATGGGACAAAAGATGTGATAGGTCCTATGCTAAGTTCTGTACTTACAACATGCGCAGTATTTATTCCTCTTATATTTTTGAGTGGCATCGCCGGCAAGCTATTCTATGACCAAGCGATGGCCATTACCATAGTACTTCTTACTTCATATATTATAACCATCACTATAATACCTGTTTATTACTACTGGTGGTTTAAAAGAAAACCTGTAATAGCAAGAAAAGAAAGTAACAGAGATGAAAAGCTCACCCTATGGTTTATGAATCATTCACACTTTGCTTGGTCAATCATAACACTTTCTATATTAGGCATCTTTATATGTTTTAATAATATGGAGAAAGAGAAATTGCCTGCATTAACCAATACCAGCACCTTACTATACATTAATTGGAATGAGCAAATAGGCCTGAAAGAAAACATGGAAAGAGTGAAAATGCTCGAAGAATATATAAAACCCCAAGCGAGCAAATTCACATCGAGCATTGGAACACAGGATTTTATTCTCAAGCATGCACACAGATTGAGTCCGAATGAATGCGAATTATATATCGAGTGCAGATCATCGAAAGAATTGGCCAAAATACAAAAACACATATCCGATTATCTACTAGGGCTGTTTCCTTTATGTGTAAAGGAATTTCGTCCGGCAAACAATATTCTAGAAGCCACACTTTCTAATGACCAAGCAAAACTCGTGGCAAAGGTGAGCATTTATGATAATAACAAAATAGATAATATAAGAGACAATATTGACACGATAAAAACGGCCTTACCATTTGCCGAAATATCTGAAATTCCAAGTAAACAAGATATGCTGCTTACAGCTAAAGCTGACCTTCTCGCGCTTTATGGTATAAGTTATGCTGAATTGGCTTCTTGTCTAAAGAATGCATTCGGAGAAAATGTTTTGTTCTCATTCACACAAGCTGACCAGACTATTCCTATAGTTATCGGGAGCAATGCATGCTCTTTTGATGAAATATTAAATAATACGATTATACACAAAGGTGGTATAGATATTCCAATATCATATCTACTCGATATAAGTGGTAGAGAAGACTTCAAAACCATCTATAGTGATGCATCTAGGGAGTATTATCCCATAAACCTTGATATTCCGAGTAAATTGGTTCCTCAAGCCATTAAAACTATAGATAAGGCCGTAGGACCTTCTAATGTTAGATATTCAGGTTCATTTTTTACAGACTCAAAGATGGTTAAAGATCTGATTCTAATTCTAATAGTTGCTATCATCTTGCTCTACTTGATATTAGCTTGCCAATTCGAATCCTTTCTTCAACCGCTTCTTATCCTATGTGAAGTCGGCGTAGATATTTTATTTTCGCTTATAGTCCTTTGGATCAGTGGCATAAGCATAAATCTTATGTCTATGATAGGTCTTGTGGTAGTGTGTGGTATTGTCATTAATGATTCCATTCTTAAAGTCGATAGTATAAACAAATTACGCAGAAACGGATTCACAACGAAAGATGCCGTTCTATTAGCAAGCAAGAAAAGGAAAAAAGCGATAATAATGACTTCTCTAACAACTATTTTCGCCATACTTCCTTTTATGGAAAGAGGTAATATGGGGGCTGATCTTCAATACCCTCTTATGTTAGTTATAGTCGCAGGCTTAACTGTAGGTACATTTGTAAGTCTATATATTTTACCAGCGTTATACTACTCTATTTATGGGAAAAACAAAAGGCAGTAAAATATCTTCGTTTTCAGTTTTATTGATAATGGTGGCTTTGTCTTTTATAGGCATAGTATCCCTGCCTTTACTCAATTTGAGTTATACCCCAAGTCGAAAAGTTCACACTCTAACCGTATACTACTCGTACCCGGGAGCATCTCCTAAAACCGCCGAGAACGAGGTCACTTCTAAAATCGAAGGAATCCTAGCTTCGCTCGAAGGATGCGAAGCCACATCATCCGTTTCATATAAGGGTGGAGGCAGCGCATCAGTAAATATTTCCAATAAAATAGACATAGCCAAAAGCCGTCTTGAATTATCTTCAGCTTTAAGAAATCTATGGAACACTTTACCTGAAGGCGTCTTATTTCCGGAGATTTCCCTTAACACAAGAGGTAAAAGCAATGAAACAGCCATTTCATATACCATAAAAAGTGCACTTTCTTCAATGGAAATAGAAGAATATGCTTCAAAGAATATACTTCCATACATTTCCTCAATTAAAGGAGTCGAAACAGCCACTCTTACAGGTGCAACACCTTATATATACGAAGTACGTTACGATACTCCCCTATGCCGTTCATTTAACATTTCATCGTCAGAAATAGTCTCCGCAATTAGAAATAATTACGATATATCATATTTAGGATACATCAATGACAACTCTCACCTTGTATCTGTTGCTCTAAATTGTATAACTGATAATATTGAAAATATACCCATAAAAAAGGTAGGAGAGAAAATCATACATCTTGGTGAAATAGCACAATGCAGATACAAAGAGGCCGAAGTATCTTCATACTATAGGGTTAATGGACTCAATACCATTAATCTAATAATTAGCCTTACTGATGACACTAATTTAATCACCACTACCAATGCCATAAAGAAAGAGATGCTTAGGCTTTCGGAAAACATGCCAGACGAACTAACATTTAACATCTCTTATGACTCATCCGATTATATTAAAGCCGAACTAAAAAAAATCTTCTTTCGCATCGGGTTGTGCGTCTTGATCCTCCTTCTTTTTGTCTACCTCGCATACAGGTCCATAAAATATTTATTGATAATCATTTTTACATTATTCACAAATATATTGAGTTCACTTTCAGTCTATGCATTTTTAGGCATTGACATAAATATATATACACTTGCAGGTATAACTGTAGCCCTAGGTATAGTTATAGACTCTTCTATTGTCATGATAGATCATTATCGCAGGTACCATGACAGGAAAGTGTTCTTTAGTCTATTGGCTGCTATTTTAACCGATGTAATAGCACTCCTGCTAGTCTTCATTCTGCCAGAAAGTGAAACTATCAATCTTTCAGATTTTATATGGGCCATAGTGCTTAATCTTGGCATTTCGCTATGCGTAGCAGTGCTATTCATCCCTGCTCTTATGGAATATCTGCCACTCTCCGACACAAAATCAGAGGGAAATAATCACTTTTATTCTAAGGTATACCATAAATACATCTGTTGGGCGGCAAGACATAAATGGGTATTCATAGTAGTTATTTTGTGTACAACAGCATTGTCTTTTATCCCATTCTATAGGAACATAGATAAAATGAGTTTTTACAGGCAGCCCGAGAATAAAGTTCTACACATAAAAGCCTCAAAGGGAGAAGAGTGTAGCATACTACAACTCAACGAAGTTATCAAGTCTATGGAGAATTATCTATCGGGCTTCGAGCAGATTAAATCATACATTACCCATATAGACTCAAAACCATCCGCAACAATAGATATTACATTTTTTCCGGAATGGGAAAACACCTCTTTTCCAGCAGAATTACAGTCTATGGTCACATCCATGGCTATGGATTTCGGAGGGGCCAATTGGCAAGTATATGGCATAACAGAAAACTCATTCAATAACAACATCTCCACATATAACAAATCCCAGCGCATTACACTATCCGGATATAACTATGATAAGCTATTGAATTATGCGTCTAAACTTATCAATTATCTTTCTAATAACAATAGAGTAAGCGAGCCTGAGATTTGGAGCGCCAGTTGGAGTGGTGCTCCAAAAACAGAACTAATATGGAAATATAACATGGAAAATATGGCACTATATGGACTAACGCCCGCTGTATTTCACGCCGACCTAACTGAAGCTTTATATAAAAGAAATATTGGCAACCTTCCCATTTCTGGGCAAATGGCAGAAACTATCTTAGTGTCATCGGATTATGACGAGTATGATCTTTGGACCCTGTCTCAGAAACTTTCGTCATTTGGCAAAGTAGAAAAGAGTAAAAGTAATCTTAACATTTATAAATATGACCAATCATATATAGTTAATGTATGCTATGATTTTATAGGCACCTATGAACTTGCTCAAAAAGTGGCAGAATCGGCAACCAAATATATGAATACTCAGGTTCTTCCTTTAGGGTATGAAGCAAAAACACCTGAATATTATAGGTTTGATCAAAACAAAAAGCACTATTGGTGGCTAATAGGCATAATAATAGTCTCGTTATTTGTCATGCTATGTGCAGCCTTTGAATCCATACGACTACCATTTGCCGTCATTCTTACTATTCCAGTTTCCTTCATAGGTCCTTTTTTAATTTTCGCCTTTTCCAATTTCACTTTCGACCAAGGAGGATTCGCTGCCCTAATTATGCTATGCGCACTAACAATTAATGCTGGTATATACCTAATCTGTACATACTTAGGGCATAATGGCGGATGCGCCACCTCGCGATATATTACGGCATTTGATTTTAAAATCAAAGCTATAATCCTTACTGTAATTTCTACAGTTCTAGGACTTATTCCTTTTCTAACAGATGGGCCAGAGGAAGTGTTCTGGTTCGATTTTGCGCTAGGGACCATAAGCGGTATGCTACTTTCATTAATCGCAGTCATTTTCGTTCTCCCTGCATTTGTTATAAAAAAAATGAGGTCCAGCAAAACGCCAGACCTCAGGAATGATAAACACAACTCACATTATTAGAAGCTCGAAACTTGCGCTGTTTTTCGTAGTGGAATCTCCTCCTATGAAGACTTTGAATTCCCCACTTTCTGCTCCATATTCCATTTGCTGATTCCAAAATTTCAATGCATCAGTCGAAATTTCAAAAGACACCACCCTACTTTCGCCCGGAGCAAGGCTAACCTTTTCAAAGCCCTTCAACTCTTTGAGTGGACGAGACACACTCGCCTTAACATCTTGTATATACATCTGAACCACCTCTTTACCCATAACCTTTCCAGTGTTTTTCACCTCTACAGATGCTTTTATGTTACCGGTACCTGACATCGAATCACTTGACAACTGAACAGGTCCATACTCAAAAGTAGTATAACTGAGTCCATAACCAAAAGGATAAACAGGATCATTATCCACGTCTAGATAATTTGAGCGAAATTTTATAAACCACTTACCCTTGCCATCAGGTCCTTCAAGAGGGCGACCTGTATTTTTATGAGCGTAATAAAGAGGGATTTGCCCCACATTTTTAGGAAATGTCATGGCCAATTTTCCTGATGGATTCACATCTCCAAACAGCACATCCGCTATAGAATAGCCTGCTTCACTGCCACCAAACCACACATTCAAGATAGCAGGGACATTTTCCGACTCCCATTCTATGGTAAGCGGTCGCCCATCAAAAAGCACGAGAACAAGTGGTTTACCTAACTTTAACAACTCCTTCAAGAGGGTCTTCTGCACATCTGGAATGCTTATATCACTCCTAGAAGAACTCTCGCCTGACATCTCAGAAGACTCTCCAAGAGCGGCAACTACCACATCGCTCCTTTTTGCTACCTTAATAGCTTCTTTTAGTAAATCATCATCGCTTCTATTATCTCTTCCCAATTCTCTACCAAACATGGTGGAACGCATCTCCAGAGCATAATCAGAACAGAGATTACTTCCTTTTGCATAAAGGACTTTAACATTAGGACCAGCGACAGCTTTAAGTCCGTCCAGCAAAGTAACACACTCGCTATGACGCGCTGCCACGCTCCATGTCCCAGCCATATTCTCTGCTGTGGCCGCCAATGGTCCCACAACTGCTACAGTTCCATTTCTTTTTAATGGAAGCACACCCTCGTTTTTCAATAGCACATACGAATCGGCTGATATTCTACGAGCCGCGGCGCGAAATTCCGCGCAACGAAGTAAACTATCAGCCTGCTTTTCGCGGCAGAATTTATAAGGGTCTTTGAATAAGCCAAGTTTATACTTAGCTTCAAGAACACGACGGCATGAGCGATCAATATCTTTTATGCTTACTTCGCCTTTGTCAAGCGCTAATTTGAGTTGTGAAGAAAAGCTTTCAGAAACCATATCCATATCCACCCCGGCCTTTAATGCCTTGACAGCCACCTCGTGGAAATCTCCCACACCATGAGCCATGCATTCGTAAATTCCAGTATAGTCTGTAACCACAAATCCGTTCCACCCCCACTGGTCACGCAGCACATCGGTTAATAACCACTTATTTACTGTGGCAGGGACATCATCCACAACATTAAATGAAGCCATAAAACTACCAGCACCGGCATCGGCTGCAGCCTTGTACCCTGTCATATACTCATTGAACATACGCTGATGTGACATATCTACTGTATTATAATCTCGACCAGCCTCTGCTCCGCCATAAAGGGCAAAGTGCTTAACACACGCCATTATCTGATTATCTTTTGAGTACTGTTGACCCGGGCGACCCTGATAACCATATACCATGGCCCTTGCTATACATTCATTTAGATATGGATCCTCTCCATTGCCCTCACTTACACGTCCCCATCTGGGATCTCTACTTAGATCAACCATAGGACTGAAGGTCCACGAAATTCCATCCGAAGATGCTTCGCTGGCAGCAATTCTCGCTGACTCTTCTACAGCATTCATATCGAAAGAGCAGGCCAATCCCAGCGGTATCGGAAAAACCGTTTCATAACCATGAATCACATCCATACCGAAGATAAGTGGAATGCCAAGCCTTGATTTTTCCACTGCAATTTGCTGATATTTACGGATTTCAGCGGCACCTTTTACATTGAATAGACCACCTATCTGACCACCGGCAATTCGCTGATCAACATTAACACTCTTCCCTTCTCCAGTTACAATGGTGCCGGCAACAGGGAGATTTAACTGGCCAATCTTCTCTTCCACAGTCATCTGCTTCATCAATGAATCTATAAAGGCAGACATCTCCTTATTAGGTTCATTTTCCGAAACACAGGCAATCATCGATGTAGCAATAATTAGAACGCCAAGTATTTTTTTCATATTTTGTATTAATTATTTATAAGTGAATCCAAGTTTTTCAAGACCGCGCTGCACATCTTCGTTTCGCATAAAGCAATTCCAAAGGAGTCCGGTCTTATAGTTTTCCATCATAATAACGATTGGCCCTTGATCTATGGCTATGTAAGATGAAGCGAACCATTGCTGCTTAAGAGCAAAGGCGTCTTTAAAGCCATACTCTCCCCACAGTCTGTCTCCTAGTACATAATAAAAGTATTCCATAGCATCACGGGAATGTTCAGGGACATAAGGGAAATCAGCAAGAGCTGCAGTAGGCGCGACTGTTCCGGTGTCATTAGAAGGCGATGAAGCGGTATATCCTTTATAATAATCCGATGCTGTTAGGCCCCAACATGATGAACTATATCCGTTATCACCCTTAGACGAAGCACAATAGTTATAATTGGCCAAAGCATGCGTTGTATTAATATCCCAATAGTCTCCGTATTTGTCTTCCAATTTGCGAGGATCCAGCCCTAAAAAAGAATAATGCGCAAAGAACATAGGAGATTTAGGGTTAAATGTAATCTTCCCGCCATTTGCCCATCCATCATCGTAAACATCTTTTTCAATAGAATAAGTCGGTGAAGCGGCTGCTAAAATATAAGTAATTAGACCTTCATTCCAGCCGGAAATAGGCATATTCATCTTCCATCCATAATTTTCGGACCAATGCCAGAAGAGTTTTTTCTGTCCTCCGTTTTGAAACCATGTCCACTCGACTTCCTCCCAAAGTCGCTGGATTCTGCTTCGTATTTCGCTCTCAATGGCATCTTCCTTTGAGAAATATTCTTTTACAGCCAGTAGTCCTTCTATCATAAACGCGGTTTCCACTAAATCGGCACCATCGTCATAGGTGCTAAATGCTTTTACCGCACCACTTTGTCCATCGAGCCAATGGGGCCAAGCACCATGAAAGCGCTGTGCTTTTTCGCCCAAGAAAGTAACTATTTTTAGAATCTGCTGAGCCCCCTGTTCTCTTGTTATCCACCCATGTTCTATGCCAATGGGAATACACATCACCCCAAATCCGGATCCTCCAATAGTAACTGTGTTCTCGGAACCTAATCTTTCCCTTGCAAGTCCGCTTACCGGGTGTGCATAATCCCAGAAATATGAAAAAGTGGTTTTCTGCACTTTTTCGAAAAGCTCTTCTTCAGAGATTCTTTCGAATTTGTCAGATGGATCATATTCTGTTACAAAAGAGAAGCTATAGTCTTCAGTAAATTGAACTCCCAGGTTCTCTCCCTTATATAATCTAAAAGTAATCTTCTTAAAGTAAGGCAAAGTGGTATTGGATTTAATATGAAGCTCTTCCCCATTTACATATAGGTCAAAATCCGATAAGGACGCTCCGCTACAAGTTAGCCGATTAGAGTTAAAACTGGTAAAGTCAAGATTTTTTGTGAATGTAAGCACATATTCCACATCACCTGAAACGCCTGTCGGAACTTTTGTAAGTGGTATAACCTTACCATTAAAACTAATTGATACTAACTGCACCTTTTCTATCTTCACTTCCTCCTTTAAGGAAGAACATGAAAATAGCGAAAGCAACGAAAGAAATAATCCAAATATTTTCTTCATTAACAAAATTTAACCAATTTAATGGCAAGCCCTATGAGGGCCTGCCATTAAATTATAAACTATTCGTTAATATTAGCAACTTCAGCCCTATAAAGTTCAGTAGCCTCTTCTGCTGTAAGCGCGCGGCTATAAAGACGGAACTCATCTATCTGAGCATTGTCCATCCAGCCCATCCATTCATCTGTAGCGCCATCAAGGATCTTTGGAAGCCATGCTCCGATAACGATTTGGTCTGCTCCGATAAATGAAAGATCTCCTGCAAGGTTTTCTCCCATTTTGCACTCAACTACATTTTCTGGAGTAACATCAGCACCATTTACATAAACATGGAACTCTGAAGTCTCGTTGTTATATGTATAGATAAGATGATTCCAGCGTCCTGCAGGAAAGCACTTACCGTAGTCCCCATTCCATTGTTTCCAGATAGAGCCATCATCGCCATGACGGAAGCAGGTCTTAAATGTCAAATTACCTTCTGCTCCTTCTGCAGTGCGATCTACAGCAAGTGAAATATTTCCCCAGAAGTGATCTGGTTTTTCACTGTCAAGATTGGCAAGTTGGAAATACAAAGGAACTGGAACCTGTGACTGAAGAATCTCTGGTTGATTAACCCATGCAGAATATGTAAAGCCCTTCATGCTTCTTATAGGGCTATCCTGAGGCACAGTATAGATAAGATACTGCTTCTCTCCTCCTTGAAAGCATTTTCCAGTACGTCCGTTAACGAAATTAGCTTCAGTAGTTTCGCCTTTATCTGCAACTACCAGCTCCGTAGTACCGGCAGCTTCGCTTTCAAAAGGAAGATAAGCTACAAGAGCGTCTTTTGCTACGGTAACTTCTGGCTTTCCGTTAGGAGTGTTAGGTCCATCATTTTTCTCTTTGTTACAAGAGATGGCGCAAAGTGCAAGCGCAGCAGCGCCAAATACATAGATTTTTTTCATAATAGTAATTAATTAATAATGGTTTATTTTGTTAATAAATATATCCAGGAGAAGGAATAAGAGCCTTATTCAAAGTAACTTGTTCGGAAGGAATAGGAAAATGCGAATGAAAGTTCGTCTTGGCACCTGTTATCTTCGCGCCGACCACTTCCTCTACCTTACCTAAACGTATAAGATCAAATATGCGATTGTTCTCAAGCGCAAGTTCTGCCCTTCGCTCATCCCAAATATTCTGAAGCGTAGCCGAAGTATTGCTTATTCCGGCCCTACTTTGGACTTCATGAAGAGCATCATCTGCACTATAAGTACATTCTCCACTCGATGCTCCATTACATAAACTTTCCGCATAAATAAGCAAAACCTCTGCGTATCGGATTAATCGAATATTATGGTCATAGCCATAAGCGTTAGTGTTAAAAGTATTATAACTGCTTGGAGTATAGACTTTCCCATTGTAATATGGATTAGGGCATTTATCCGATATGTAATCACCTTCGGGGGTTGTCGTCCCTCTTTCGAGGAAAGTAATTGAAAGCCTCTTAGCATCACCGCGAGCTTCAAGAAAAGCCTTCAGATTATCATTGGGCACATTAAAACCCCACCCCTGCATATTGGAAGGACTGTTATTTCGTGGCCCTTGATAATAAGCATAAAGCAAATATGGAGCTTCTCCACTGTTTTGTCCTAGATCGGAGCCTTCTATCTCCATTAAAGATTCAGAGCACCCCTCTCCATCTACAGAAAACAGGTATCTATAGTCGTCTTCAAGTGCGAATTTGCCAGAAGTGATTATCTTTCCAGAAGCATCAGCGGCACTTTGCCAATCACCAAAATACATAGCGGCCTTGGCCTTAAGTGCAAGAGCAGTATATTTAGTATAGCGTGTCCCCCACACCTTCGAATATGAAGCAGGAAGAGTATCTATAGCCTCGTCAAGATCTTTTAATATGTATTCATATAATTCGTCTTTTTTAGCCTGCGGATTATTGGCTAGTTCACTAGAACTCATGCCATAACGAACTATTGGGACTTCCCCGAAAGTTCTGTATAACCATGTATAGGCAAATGCTCGTATAAGCTTCGCCTCATTAGCACACTGACGGGCATACAACTTATTCTCTTCGGTTTTCATAGCGTCAGCATACTTTCCTTCCTGATAGATAGCATTATTTGCTGCCGAGATAATATTATAGTATCCAGTCCATAAAGAGTTGAACATATAATTGCCTGGCTCGAAGGTAAAATCGTTCATGGCCGTAGCATAAGCATTATCCCCAACAGCAGACCCCGTATCGGAATCATCTGAAGACACATCACCAACACAGACATAAGGGAACCATATATCTGAACGCATTTGGGCGTATGCGGCACTAACTGGTTGAAAAATATTCTCGGCCTTAGTGTAATCAGTTCCTGACGATGGCATAGTGCCTTCAACTCTAATGTTCAGAAAATCATCACAAGACGCTGCACATACTACCACGCCGATGACTGCCAATAAATTTATGATCTTTTTCATATCTATTCTTTTTTAAAAATTCACACTAATTCCCGCTGTGTAAATAGATTGCATAGGATATACGCTATTATCTATCCCGGACGAAATAGGTGAGCCTCCGATTTCAGTCGTGAAACCATTGTAACCAAAGAGGCAAAGCGGACGCTGAGCGCTTACATAAGCCCTTATGCTTCGCGCCCACTTCATACCACTGAAAGTATATCCTATCTGGATGTTATTTATATTAAATGAAGAACCATCCTCTAGATAGAAATCATTACAAGTCTGTATAAAACTTGTCCCTGCCGCTTCTGCAGATGGATATGAAGTAGATTTATTCTCTTTAGTCCAGCGATTTTTATAAAAGTCGAGATCATAGTTGGCTTCGGAAAAAGTTCCGCGCTGCATTCGCTTAAGATTTAAAATCTTATTACCTATTTGAGCGTTGATAAGCATACTAAAATCCCAATTTTTATAGTTCAAGCCCACATTGAAACCCATAGTTAGCCACGGAAGTGGACTCCCAAGATAAGTAATGTCATCTTTATTAATTGTACCATCACCTGTGACATCGTGGTATTTAAAATAGCCGGCATCTTTTATAATCTGATTTACCGGGTCCTGAAGAGCCTCCTTTTCCGAGGCATAAACTCCATCTATCTTATATCCCCAAAAGCCACCGATAGGATATCCTATTGCAGCACGAGTGGCATAATTACCATTTATGGATGTACCCGGAACATAATCATAACTACTTAATTCCAAACCACTTAATTTAGTAACTTCGTTATGATTAAAGGTGGCATTCATTCCTAAATTATACGAAAGATCTTCTCCTACACTGTCATTCCAATTCAAACTCATCTCTAGTCCCAAATTCATAACAGACCCGTTGTTAGAAAGTAGATTGGCAGTACCACCACCAGCCGCAATAGGAGTATAGAACACAACATTATCCGTTATACGGTCGTAAGCATCGATTTCAGCGCGAAGTCGATTGTCACAAGTAGAGAAATCCACCCCGACATTGGCCTCTGTAACCACTTCCCACTTAAGGTAATTGTTCACTACAGTCTGTGCTCCTACTCCATCATACACAGTATCTCCAAAGACAGCAGAAGCTCCCATACCAGATGTGCCAAGTATAGCAGATGAATTGGCAGGCACATTATCATTACCCAGCATACCCCAAGAAACCCTTAGTTTAAGATAATCAAAGAAATGTTGATCTTGCATAAAATCCATCTCCGTAAGGTTCCAAGCAGAACCGACAGAAGGGAAAATACCCCACTTTTGCTGATATTTAGAGGAGCCATCTGCGCGTAATGTAAATGTGGCAAGGAATTTTTCATCATAATTATAAGTGCCTCTTGTAAAGAAAGAGACGCCATTGTAACGGGTTCCGCCATCACTTGAAAGTTGATTACGGGATGAACCATTTATCAAATATAGAGAAGCACTATCATAATAAGGCACAGAATTACGAGTGCCGCTAAGAGATCTGCTTAGTTGAGTCCTAAGAGAATTACCCAACATTACCGAGAACCTGTGCTTATCGACTTGCCCGTTATATGTAAGGACATTATCCAATATCTGATTTAGTCCATATCCGAAAGTCTTACTAAGCGAAGAGGTCCCCACGCTTTGACTACCACCAACATTATATTCTGGAGTGTAATTATGACTATCGTAAAAATAAAAATCCATATTATACGATGTCTTAAAAGTAAGTGCCTGTGGAATAATAGTAAACTCAGCATAAGTAGATAAGACTTCCTTCAACCCTTTCTCTCCTGAATTATTATAGTATGCCACTGCTACGGGATTACCGTATGCATTTGCAAAGCCGTATAGCTGAGGCGAATCGAACTTCACCGGGTATGCTTCAGTATTATCTTCATTATAAACATTATACACAGGAGGATTCAAATAGGCCTGATAGAATGCATTGGCATTATAATTATTCTTTTCATAACGAGAAAGTACTGAATTCACACCGACTTTAAGCCAAGATGTCATTTTCTGATCAAGCCTCAAACGGATATTGATTCTATCGTAATCATTGGTCGTGTGATTCATAATGCCATCTTGATAGAAATAACTTAAACCCACAGAGTAGTTTGTATTGTCAGAAGCACCTGACAGATCTATCGAATGGTTAGTGGTAAATGCTGGTTTTACAAGTTCAGCATACCAGTCGGTATCTCCCGGGAAAGCACTGGCATCTAAAGGAGTCCAGCCTATAGTGTTCTTATTGGCCTCGTTACGAAGTTCTATGTATTGGTTTTTGTTTGCAAGAGGCATTATATTAATTGGAATTTGCACTCCGGCATATCCATCATAATTGATGTTAAGATGGTCAATAGACCCCCTCTTTGTGGTTACTATAATAACGCCATTAGCCGCACGAACACCATAAATGGCAGATGCAGAAGCATCCTTAAGTACAGTAAGGCTCTCTATATCATTAGAAGATAGAAAGTCTATATTATCCTGAAACACGCCGTCTACAACATAAAGAGGTGTAGCATAATCACTTATTGAGCCTACTCCACGCACTTTAACCTTAGGGGTAGCACCTGGGGCTCCGCTGTTGATAATTTGAACACCACTAACCATACCTTGAAGGGCTGCCATAGGAGAAGAGGATATTTGTTTACTTAGCTCGCCACCCTTTATAGTGACAATAGGCGCAGTGAGATCCTTAGATTTCTGAGTTCCATATCCCACCACCACACTCTCTTCAAGAAGTTGAGAATCAACAGAAAGTTTTACATCTATTATGCTTCTGCCACCTACCATCTCTTCCCTATCTTTATACCCTTGGAAAGAAAAAACAAGAATGGCATCTGAGGGCACTTCTATAGTATAATGACCATCTAGATCTGTGACGGTCCCATTTGTCCCACCTTTAATGAAAACCGCAGCTTGAGGAAGTGGATAACCATCACTGTCAAGCACTGAGCCTTCAACCTTTATGGTCTGTCCCCACATAGATGTAATGCAGAGAATGAAGGCGAATAATACCACTAAACGTTTCATAAATAATATTATTTAGATTCGTAATAAAATCCTAATTTTTCAAGCCCACTCCTGATTTCAGGCGCACTCATAAAAAGTTCCCAAAGAAGACCTGATCGATAATTCTCTATCATAACAGCTATTGGCCCCTGATCTATAGCAAGATAACTTTTTACAACCTTCTGCCCCTGCGGAAGAGAAAGATTAACTGCATCATAAAAGCCCATAGGGCCGAAAACTTCACTTCCCATATCATAATATAAATGCCTCAGGCAAGCAAGCGATTCTTCTGGTGTATATACTATGGACGAAATAGGAGCTGTAGGTGAAACTGTTCCATTTTCCGCATCTGTCATCGGATGATGACTTGTATATCCCACTAGCATATCGTCAGATGAGGTAAATCCCCAAAAGTCTGCTCCTAAGCCCTTATGCCCCATAGGATTTTCAAGCGCATAATTATAATGAATCAAAGCGTGAGTACGATTCTGTTCAAAATAATTCACTTTTCCATCCGTCAAGCCACGCGGGTCAAGACCCAACCACGAATAATGAGTGAAAAACAAAGGGCCACCATAATTCATCCCTAATGGAAGCACTAATCCATAATATGATTTCCCATTGTAATAGTAGTCGGAATTTTTATAACAATTCTCATACACCTCACGTGAAATGCCAAAACGCTGTGAAGATGCGGCAAGTACGTATGTTATAAAGGTCTCATCATACCCTTTGATACGATGATTCATCTTCCATCCGTAGTTTTTAGACCAATGCCAATACAGATTCTTTCCATCCTCACCTGTATACCAGTTCCACTCGACGCCACGAACCAGCCTATCGGCCCTTACGCACAAATCCGGTCTCTTGAATTTAAGATATTGCTTTAGCGTAATAAGTCCTTCCACAAGAAACGCCGTTTCAACTAAATCACCTCCATCGTCATATTTACTGAAAGAGTGAACCTTACGAGTTTGTGGATCATACCAATGCGCCCATGCGCCATGGAACCTTTCTATATTCTCAAGAAAGTTCAATATCTTTTCGAAATCACCATACCCTTGCTCTGTGCTCAAGTATCCTCGTTCTATACCTGCGATAAGCGCCATAATGCCAAAGCCCGTACCACCTGTAGTTACTGGAGCACCATTTGTAGAGTTGCTTCTTTCCTTTGCCATACCTGTAAGATGATCCGCAAACTCGTGAAAATAGCGTGTAGTATACTTTTGTGTCATATCCAGCAATGCCTCATCTGTAGCTGCGGGGATAGTAATAGTAACAGACATGGAAGACAAATCGTCTCGTGAAAGAGATTTTGGATTTATACCCTTAGGAATAACATAATAAGTAGCAGATGTGGGCACTTTAGAAGGCTTCACACTCCAATCCAAATAAGGAGAGGAATTAATCGAGTTCAGCAACTTTAAATTTCGTCCGGACTTCAAATACAAATCATAACTTTCGCCCTGAGACGAATCCCATGAAAACTCCACGTGCGCAGGATAAGCGGCCACCTCTAACCCGTGCACTTGTTTATAGACTTTAAAACTTTCAACCTCATTTCTGCAAGAACAAACAGAAACGAGCAATACAGAAAAAATTAAAAATTTAATTGTTTTCATCGCTTTATTTGGAAATCTAATGCCTTTGATTTATTTATTGCTTATCTGTTTCAGCGTTTTTCGAAGCAAATATATGAACAATATAAAAAAAGCAAATAGACTAAGCCCCCATAAATATTCCACTTCAAAAAACAGGGGTTATATCTATCCCCTATTTTTCCACTACCATTAAAAAATTTAATTATATTTGTTAGAAATTTATAGAACCATGCGTCGTAAAACAGCCATAACAGTATTATGCCTTTTCGGCATTACAGTATATTCTACAGCACAAGAATCCACTCCGATAGTGCGTATCTGGGATAAAAATGACCACCACCAATCTAACCAAATATGGTCTGCAAGTTGCGCTGAAGATGGTAGGACCTACTTTGGCAATGCAACAGGGCTTATATGTTTTGATTCTCAACAATGGAGTATAACTCCCATAAAAGGCTCGTGTATAATTCGCTCAACTTTTTGCGATGGTAATAGAATCTACGCCGGATCATTTGAAGAGTTCGGGTATTTCTCCGAAAACGATGAAGGAATCATAGAATACACTTCATTATCCGATTCTCTAGCCGGATATTCTATGAAAAACGATGAAATATGGAATATTTTTCGTTATGGTAATAACATCATTTTTCACTCTTTTGTCACTTTTTTCGCATACAATACAACTAACAAAACAGTTACTCCTATTGACACTAAGGTATTTAGTGAATATATCGGTTTGGATTCGGAGAATAGGTTATATAGCAGCGCTGACGGCTTTTCTATAATAAACCTTGAAGATGGTTCTGCAACAAAGCTTCCGCATCCATGGAAAGGAAAAATGGTATCAGTCTTACCTCGTGGTAAAGGAAGAGACTTGGTTGTAACACAGAATGAAGGCATCTACCTTCTTAATGGCACATCTTTAAGTAAATGGATAACTAACTGCGAGGAAAATCTTCTCAATGGTGAAATAAATAAAGCCATTATAAGTTCAAAGGGAGACATCATACTAGGCAGTACACTTTATGGATGCAGTGCAATAGACTCCACAGGACACAAACTATGGACCATTGATGCATCAAATGTGCTTGATGGGAATACCATCCTAAATATATGCGAGAACAAGGAGGGCGATTTATTCCTAGCTATGGGCTCTGGAATAGCACTTGTCGATGTACATAGCGGTATACGCTACATACGGGAGTTGAGGCCTAATGTAGGCGCTGTGTACTGCACCTATTACCAAGCTCCGTTTTTATATATTGGCACAAATCAAGGACTATACACAAGTATATTGGATGGCAAGTCCCTTTCGATAAATAGTATACACAAAGATAAAAGAGTCAAAGGCCCTGTACTGTACTTAAAACGCTATGACGATCAACTTTTCTGTGGAACCAATGCAGATACATATACCATTGATGGACTTGAAACTAACAAAATCTCTAAGGACAACGCAGGCGGTAGTTGCCTTGCAAAAGGCATTATCAATGGGAAGGAGGTACTTATAGAAGGCACTTATACCAAGCTATGCCTTTATATTAAACATAATGGTAAATGGCAGTATTCTCATCATCTGGAAGGCTTTCTAGAGCCAATCAGCACCATAGACATTGACTTTTCGGGATTTATATGGGCCAGCCACCAGAACAGAGGTCTTTACCGTCTAAAAGTGTCACCTGATTTAAAATCAATTAGTGACATTAGATACTACCCTTCGTTTGACGGGCTGTCTGGCAAAGTCGGAATCAAAAGGATAAATGGCAGGACCATATTTTTCAATGATTCTTCTATCTATACCTATGATGATGTTACTGACTCCATAGTTATTTACAAAGGACTAAACTCTTCAATTGGGGAAATTAAGAACATAATGGATATCAGTGAAGATAATAGCGGTGGTTATTGGATTGTCAATCCAGATAATGCATATCACTTTGATTATAATTACAATATTATTGAAAAAATCCCCTACAGCATATTCAACGCCACATCTGTAGATATGCTGAAACAAGTAAGCCAAGGGCCACAGGGATGGTCTATAATGAGCCTAAACAATGCATTGGCCTTCATACCGAAGAGGACAAATATAGTGGATAATGGTTGGAAACCCGATCTCAAATTAGAATCCATCAAAATATCTCATATAGATGGTTCTATGGCAGCAAACATTAGTCTAAGAAAGAATCTTGCGTGGGGATGGGATAATAGGCTTGTGACATTTCGCTATACCTACCCTACTTTCAAGGAGATTGGCAATAATCATTTTGAATATATGCTTCAAGGAAGAGATGAAATATGGCAAAAAATACCTGGTGAAGAAGTTGATTTAAACCATCTTAACGAAGGACACCACACTGTAAAAGTGAGAGTTGTGGATAATACCGGCGACATTCTAGATGAAACTCAAACCAGCTTTTATATCAGACCACCTTTTTGGAGAAGTGTATGGGCATACCTCTTTTATTCCGCTATGGGAATTTTAAGTATCCTATTTGTGTATTATTACATAAAAAGAAGAGTCGAGGGACAGAAAAAGGAGTTGGAAAATAAAAGGTTAGAAGCCGAATTAAATGCGAAAAGTCGTGAAATAGCGTCCACGACTATGAGTCTTTTGAATAAGAATAAAATATTGCTCGACCTTAAAGATGAATTAAGCGTTCAAAAAAATGCCATCGGGAATGCCTATCCTGACAAATATTACAAGAAGATGATTTCCGCCATCGATTCTCAAATTTCAAGCGAACAGGATTGGAAGTTATTTCAGCAGAATTTTGATCGCATCCATGGCAACTTCTTTCATATCCTAAAAACAAGATACCCTAAGCTAACAAGTTCAGACCTAAGATTCTGCTCCTATCTATGTATGAATCTTTCATCCAAAGAGATAGCGTCCATGATGAATATATCACTTAAAGGAGTGGAAGCAGCACGATATAGAATTCGTAAAAAACTATCTCTTCCATCTAATGTATCCTTATCGTCATTTCTTATGGACCTTGAATGATGACTTGTCATTTTCTAGGAGCCACTGCGCTATTTGTACCGCATTAAGTGCGGCGCCTTTTCTGATTTGATCCGACACAACCCAAAAGGTAAGTCCATTCTCATCAGCAAGATCCTTACGAATCCTTCCTACATAAACATCATCCTTGCCTTGAAGGAATAGAGGCATAGGATACTCCTTCTTAGAAGGATCATCCATAAGCACTAGTCCTTCCGCGTTAGAAAAAGCATCTCTTGCCTGGAGCACGCTTATAGGCTTTTCCGTTTCTACCCATATACTTTCAGAATGGCATCTAAGAGCAGGAACTCGTACACATGTAGCGCTAGTAAGTACGTCACTATGCATAATTTTTCTCGTCTCATCGAACATTTTCAACTCTTCCTTGGTATAACCATTATCTGTAAATACATCGATATGTGGAATGAGGTTAAAGGCCAATGGATATGCAAATTTTTCTGCTTTCATCTCCTCGCCATTCAGACTTTGGCGACACTGGTCAACAAGTTCTACCATAGCTTGTGCCCCGGCGCCACTTGCTGCCTGATATGTGGCCACGTGTACCCTTTTGATATGAGAAAGCCTTTCAATGGCATTAAGAGCCACAACCATTATAATAGTAGAACAATTAGGATTAGCAATTATCCTTTTAGGACGAACCAGCGCATCGCGTGGATTCACTTCTGGAACTACAAGCGGTACATCCTTATCCATTCTAAAAGCACTGGAATTGTCAATCATAATGGCGCCGAAACGAGTAATATCTTCGGCAAATTCCTTTGACACACTTCCACCGGCGGACACAAAAGCTATATCCACATTTTTAAAATCGTCATTATGTTGAAGCTTTTTTATCTCGTATTCTTTCCCATCAAAAACAATCTTCTTCCCTGCACTTCTTTCCGAGCCGAACAGAGATAGCTTATCTATCGGGAACTTTCTTTCTTCTAGCACACGCAGAAATTCCTGTCCTACTGCCCCGCTGGCACCAACTATTGCTACATTCATAACCTTTTTCTATTTAAAACCAAAGCTCGCTCTACATTTTCGCAAGAACGGAACACCGCAAAATTATAAAAGATTAATCTAATATTAAAAGTAATGCGGAGATAAAATACTATATTTGCCAACGCAACTGTACAACAGCTCTGGATGGTATGCTTCATGACAGCCTTTTAAACTCGCAGGCTGAATGTTGCAACTATTTATAAACCAAGAAACACAAAAATGATACAAGTTATTTTTTTGAGGGTTTCTAAAAACGCTAAACAAAAGATATGGAAAAGAAAACATTGAATATTGGATTATTCAACGAATGCTTCCCTCCTGTTATGGATGGAGTTTCTGTCTGCGTGTACAATTACGCTTACTGGATGCAAAAAAAAGTCGGTGGAGTGGCCGTAATAACGCCTAATGTTCCTGGCGCTGACTATTCCAAGTATGACTTCGAAGTCATAGACTATTTTTCAGTTCCGGTACCTTTTAGGCATCCCTATGTTACCGGCATTGCAGAGGTTGACCCCACCTTCCTAGCTAAATTGGCACAGAGAGAATTCAAAATTGTTCACGCACATAGCCCCTTTACGTCTGGGCGAGCAGCACAAAGAATAGCGAAAAAAATGGGCATTCCTTGCGTGGCGACATTCCACTCGAAATATCGCGACGACTTTGCACGGGTTCTTCCTGATAAAATGGTTGACATAGTTATAAAAAATGTAATTTCTTTTTACGAGAAAGCAGACCAAGTCTGGGTGCCACAGGAATCCGTGAAAGAAGTCATCCGCGAGTATGGATATAAAGGACATGTAGAAGTAGTAGATAATGGTAGCGATTTATGCGCGGACTACCCCGAGAAGTATTTTGTAGATTCAAGACAAAAATTGGGCATAAAACCCGATGAATTCGTCTTCCTTTTCGTAGGGCAGCATATATGGGAAAAGAATGTACGCTTCATAATAGATGCATTGGCAGGCATTGAGGATCTGAAATTCAGGATGTTTTTTGTCGGAACCGGTTATGCCGCAGAGGCTATGAAAGAATTGGTTAGCGAAAAAGGACTGGATAGCAAAGTCACATTCGTAGGTAATATTACAGATAGAGAGAAAATCAAAATCTACTATGCGGCGGCAGATTTGTTCCTTTTCCCTTCGCTTTATGACAATGCTCCACTCGTAGTAAGGGAGGCTGCTGCGCTTCACACTCCTGCCGTTATGGTAAAAGGCGCAACTGCCGCCACTATACTCAAAGATGGAGAAAACGGTTTTCTAATTGATAATAACCTCACATCTTTTGAAGACAAACTTCGAGAATTGATAGCAGACCCAGCCAGGGTGCATAGAGTGGGAGTACAGGCCTCGAAAACTATAGTTCGGAGTTGGGAAGATGTAGTAGGCGAAGTGTTAGATAGATACAATGCTCTAATCTCGCATCGAACTCTAATAAATAAGATCTAACGACCTACCTAGTAAAAGACATATCAATTCGCAGACCTGCTCCTAAAGAAAAATTAGCAGGTCTGAATTTGTATATGGTATTAAGACTCGATCCATCATTAAAATAATAGCCTAAACCACCTTGTGCAAAAGCCCACACCCCATTGTAAAGACAATACTCTACGCCCAGATTAAGGCTTGTCGAGAATTGGAAAGGTCTCTCATTAAGATTATCAACTTCTTTAAGCCTATTTTCATCCCCAATAATGTAGTCATTAGTGCGCGTAGCCTTATAGCATTTATCAAAAGACACTCCCAATGAGCAATACAAATTGAGTGAGTTGAAAGTGAAAAAATCGTACTTAATATCAAGTGGTACACCTATATATCGGATATTTTGTTCTCCACTTCGATAGTGATGTTGTGTTCCTTCTCTGTACTCTGAGCGCAAAAAAACATTAGAAATGCCTGCCGATAAACTTATCCTATCAGTAAATTCATAGGAAAATACCAATCCTATCTTCATCGGGATATCATGCTTCATTTCCGTTTTTTGAGCAGTGCCGTAATTGAAAACGGCCACTCCTAATGCCGGATCATCCATCCAATTTGCATTTTCCATACCTAGACCCTTTGAAAATCCGGATCGACTTATCGAATTGCGCGAATACCCCCCTGCCACAGATGAATAAACTTTAAAGGCGTATCGGCTATCAATTATTCTCTGCTTTTTAGGCTTCTCATGGTAATCTACTTCCCGCCTGACTTCCTTGGCATCGTCAATTTCCTGCGTCTCTTCATCTTTTACCGGCTTTCCTTTTGAGTCATCATCTAGCCTGGTGTTCTCGACTGCGCTAAGGCTATTTTCTTTGCCAATTTCGCTAGTGCTGACCCTCTTTTGGGGGCCATTCAGTCGCGAAGGTGCAACTAACTCCTGCTGCAATTTTTTCTCGTCTTTAATAATAACTCTTGCGGTAAAATCTTTAGCATCAGCAAAATGCGTGGGTTCCACGGATTCATTTTGTCCAATAAGTACGATAAGCACTATACTGGCCAATGCAAACGCTCCTGCAAGTGGCCATAGTATATGATTATGCGCTCTGCGATGAGGAAGATTAGAAATTACCCCATACCATAAATCCTTTGGAGGGGCAATTTCATAATTAGACATTTTTTCCCTAATATCATCCGACCATTTGTCTTTCATATTCCTTAATTTTATTCGACAATAGAGCTTTTGCCTTATATATTTGAGAGGCAACAGTACCCTCCTTTATTTTTAACGACTTAGCTATTTCTTTATAGCTTTTTCCCTCTATAACAAATAGATTGAAGACAGTACGATACCCATCTGGCAACGCCCTTATCATATCAAAAAGCACATTTGCCGGTATCTCTTCAATATTGTCTTCACTATCTTCCGTAGTCTGTTGGAAATTATCATCTATATCTTCAAATAGGATTCTTCCTTTCGATTTAAGATATTTCAAGGAATCATTCAGCACTATTTTTCCCATCCACGCCCGAAGAGACCCCTCACCCTTATACTTAAAAGAACCAATCGAGCTATATACTTTTAACATAGCACCTTGCAGAATATCCTTAACAGCTTCTTCATCAGTAATATATCTTGAACATATTGCAGACAAATAGCCAATATTCAAGCGATACAACTGCTCGAAAGCTGTTGCATCGCCAGATTTTATGGAATTCACAAGTTGTCTTTCCATCGAGAATAAACCCTACTGAAATCGTGCCGAGCGCCCTATTATTTATGCATCCTCAGCTTAAATTCTAACTTTTTAGGACCATTAAAAGACTCCCAATTAAGTTTAACTGTTATTTCGTCAGATGATGAGGCGTTAGTCATATCATTTAGGTTAAAGGCTATAAGAGCATCGCCAAATTCCATTCCCATATCGCCCTGTGCATCGTGTCGAAGAACGAACTCAAATGGATCATCTGGATTTGTCCCTGATACCAGATTTAAACGATGAGGTTTGTGATATGGACCCCAAGTAGTTCTTACTCTGAGCGTTATAAACCCATCCTCAGCAACTGTCACCCAGTCACGCATAATATCGATAGGATCATCGCCATATACCAAAGCATCATCTTTGCCAGTTGTATAAACAGGAGTTTTAGTCCGAATGCTATCCATCCAATTAACCTTTACATAGCGCTTAACGATGTCTTCTGATCCATCAATATCTTGACGTTCTCCACGAGGATCATCCGTAAAATTAACTAAAGCTCTTACAACCTTGTCTTTATAAGGGGATGTTTTAAGATTAGTTGGATATAATACAGTTCTATCATCAAGTTGCATATTAAATCCGCCATCAGTTTGAGGATAAACTGTTACCAAGCCTGTCGGACGTACATCCACATAATCATCACTATCATCCCAACAAGATGATAATAAAAGTGTTGCACCTATAATGGTTGCAAATAAACCGATTTTTTTCATAAAAACTAATAATTTCAAACCATATATAAAATCCGACTTTTTCATTTTCTTGCCTGGAAAACAAAAAAATTACTTGGCCAATTACATTGTAAAAATTGTAAGACTCATAATAATTATTCATAAAAAGGCATTGTTCAGTAATAGCCGAACAGAGGCAACGAACTGAACGACAATATATTGACATAGTGAGATCGTAACCGAAGACTAATCCCCTGCCCCAAAATATACATTCGCAAATAAGACTACTATTCAATCTGCGATATCGGCTCAAGTGCTAAATCACATATCAAAGCCTCTATTTCGGCTGAACCCTCTATCCATTTTTTTAATTCCATTGACATACTCCTTATATTTTTGTTAACGCAAAGTTAGCCCGCTGTTTTGACATCTTTTGTCAACGACATCATCTTTGTCTTCACATATTACTAAAAATAATAAGCTGCGTTTGATTAGTATTAGATTTTTATGAACAGGAAAAGATTATTGGCAAAAAACAGGAAAATGAGTATCTTTGAAGATTATGGAAAGAGAAGAGGCTAAAAGCAAGATAGAAGAGCTTAGAAAAAGGCTTTGGGATTATAGCAAGCGTTATTATGTAGACAACGCCCCTGTTATTTCCGATATGGAATTCGATGCGCTTATGCACGAACTCGAGAATTTGGAAAAGCAATGGCCCGAATTCTATAGTCCAGACTCCCCTACGCAGAAAGTAGGATCCGACCTTGAGGTAAATAGCGAAGGTAGTCCATCAGCTGGCGGATTCAAACAGCGTGCACATCGCTATCCTATGCTGTCCCTATCTAACACCTACTCTAAAGGAGATATAATGGATTTTGTGGCACGTGCAGAAAAAATCCTTGAGGGTAAGAAATTTACCTATTGCTGCGAGCTTAAGTTTGATGGCACTGCAATATGTCTAACTTATGTAAAGGGAAAGTTAGCTTTGGCTCTAACAAGGGGTGATGGCATAGTGGGAGATGATGTCACCGCTAATGCTAAGCGCATAAGCAATATACCACACACACTCCATGGTGACTTTCCAGAAGAATTCGAAATCAGAGGTGAGATTTTGATGCCATACAAGTCATTCGACAAATTAAACGAAGAGAAACTAATCAACGAAGAACCTCCATTTGCAAATCCGCGCAATGCCGCTTCAGGCTCACTTAAACTATTGGACCCTAGTGAAGTACACCGACGCGGGCTATATTGTATGCTATACCATATTCCAGCGCAAAGCATACCGGAGAATTACGCACGCACGCATTCACAACTTCTGGATATGGCTCAAAGCTGGGGACTTACCATTTCGGAGCATCGCAAAGTCTGCCAGAATCTGGATGAAATAACCGCCTTTATCGACTACTGGGATACACACAGAAAAGCCCTGCCTTATGCTACAGATGGTATAGTCATAAAAATCAACGAATTGGAATATCAACGCGAACTTGGATACACGGCTAAATCCCCTAGATGGGCCGTAGCCTTTAAGTTCAAAGCTGAACAAGCATGTACAAAGGTTCTTAGCATCAGTTACCAAGTTGGAAGAACAGGGGCTGTCACCCCGGTTGCCAACCTAAAGCCAGTACAATTGGCAGGAACTGTTGTCAAACGGGCAACTCTAAACAATGCTGATCAAATGTCGCTTCTTGACATACGTGTAGGAGATAGCGTTTATGTGGAAAAAGGTGGGGAGATAATTCCGAAAATAACCGGTGTGGAGTTAAGCCTTCGCCCTAAAGACTCTACACCTGAGGTTTTCCCGAAACTATGTCCCGATTGTCACACTCCCCTTGTAAAATCCGAAGGCGAAGCTAAATGGTTCTGCCCGAATACACAGGGTTGCCCTATGCAGATTAAAGGACGAATGCTTCATTTCGTTTCCAGAAAAGCGATGAATATACTTGCAGGAGAATCAACTATAGATCAAATGTATGCGTTGGGATTGGCCCGTACCCCAGCCGACCTTTACGATTTAAGTGCTCAACAATTACTGACCCTGGATGGTTGGAAGGAAAAATCCGTGCTACGATTTAAAGAATCACTGAGGAAGTCTATGGAAGTGCCTTTCGAGAGAGTGCTTTTCGCCTTAGGTATCAGATATGTAGGAGAACAGACAGCCAAGGAAATAGTTCTACACTTCCATAACATTGACAACATCATACACGCGAGCAAAGAAGAAATAGCTGGAGTGAAAGATGTCGGAGAGGTAATAGCTCAAAGCGTCTATGACTATATGCATTCAAAAGATGGACTTGAGCAAATCGATAGACTGCGTAAAGATGGACTTCACTTCGAAATAGGCACTCAACCCACCCAAGTCTCTAATGCTCTTGAAGGGAAAACCATAGTGATCTCCGGGAATTTTAGCGTTAGTCGCGAAGAAATAAAGGAGCTCATCTCCAGAAATGGCGGAAAGAACTCTTCGTCCATAAGTTCCAAGACTAGTTTCCTATTAGCCGGGACAAAACCTGGACCAGAAAAAATTAATAAATGTAAAGAATTAGGAATAAAAGTATTGGACGAAGCCGAATTTCGTTCACTTCTTCCCACCAGTGAAAATACCCCAGTAGAAAAGATTACCGAATTCAGTTTATTTTAGCATTGTATGAAAAGTACGGAATTTGACGAGAACGACTATAGACTCATAGCTGACGAATATGAAAGTCTGGCCGCATTGGCCAAAGAACGATGTAGGAACGAAGACGAATTCGCAGTAGTCCAAAAAGGGTTCGAATTTGCCAACGAAGCCCATAAAAATGTGCGCAGACGCTCCGGAGAGCCATACATCATACACCCTATAGAAGTAGCCAAGATAGTCGTAAAAGACATTGGCCTAGGCTACAAGTCCATCACTGCCGCACTTCTGCACGATGTTGTTGAAGACACTGAATATACTACCGAGGACATAAGGGCGCTTTTCGGAGATAAAATTGCCTCACTCGTAGATGGGCTTACGAAAATTAAAACCGTGCTCGATAACGAGGACAGGACTAAAATCAACTCCATCAACACGCCTAGTCTTCAAGCGGAAAACTTCAAAAGAATACTTCTAACCTTGAACGATGATGTGAGGGTGGTTTTGATAAAATTGGCCGACAGACTACATAACTGTCGTACCATAGAATTCATGCCTGAGCATAAAAGGGAAAAGATTCTAAGCGAAACGATGTATTTGTTCATTCCATTGGCCCATAGACTAGGACTTTACAGCATAAAGACCGAGATGGAAAACATCTGGCTAAAATACAAAGAACCGGATGAATACAAAAGCATAACGGAAAAGACAAATAAAGATCTTGAGCAAAAATCCAAGATTATCGATGATTTCATAGAGCCGATAAGGAAAGCTCTTACAGAAGAGGGCTATGAATTCGAGATAAAAAAGAGGATTAAAACGCCCTATTCTATATGGCGCAAAATGATTACCAAGCATGTCACTTTCGAGCAGATATTTGACCTATATGCTATAAGAATTATCTTTAACCCGAAAAGTAATGATCCTATTAAAGAAAGGAAAGAGTGCTACGACATTTATGCCACCATCACAAGCATATATCGGTATCAGCAAGACCGACTAAGGGACTGGATTAAACAGCCTAAAAGTAACGGCTACGAGGCTCTACACTGCACCCTAATGAGTAAAGGTGGCGTATGGGTTGAAGTTCAGATACGTTCCAAACGCATGGATGACATAGCGGAAAAAGGGATCGCTGCCCACTGGGCGTATAAAAAAGACGGCTACATCTCGGAAAATGATAGTGAGATGGACAAATGGCTAGATAAGGTACAAGAAATAATAAAAAGTCCAGACGTGAGTACGCTTGAGTTACTCGACATCATTCATAGAGACTTGACATCTAGTGATATAGTCATCTTTACCCCATCTGGGAAACAAATCAGCGTACCGAAGGGAGCAACCGCGCTGGATTTTGCTTACCAGCTTGATAGTAAAATAGGAAATCATGCATTGGCCGCTAAAATCAACCTTAAACTATGCGCGCTCTCCCAAATGCTGCACCAAGGTGACCAAGTCGAAATTATTACAGCAGAAAATGCCAAGCCCAAAATAGAATGGCTTTCGTTTCTAAAGACGCAAGATGCTCGCAAGAAAATTCTCGACTATATTCGCGAGAATGATCCAGATAATCTCTCCAAAGCAGAAGACTTTCTACATGCCATAAACAACAATTCGTCTGGAAAGCCTGCAGAAAGAGTTATCGTAATGGGCAATACCAGATATATCTCTGCTCCTTGCTGTAATCCTATACCAGGAGATCCTGTGATAGGTGTCAAATGCCCCGACGGCTCAATAATAGTTCATAAAAAAAGTTGCTCCTGTCTGGAAAGCCTTGGCAGCACTCAAGGAGACAAATTGGTGGCAGTGAATTGGGACGTAAAATCCGCGCAGAACGATTTCCCCGTAAAATTGGACATAAAAGGGCTTGATAGAGTGGGACTTCTCAACGATATAACTCAGCTAATTTCCCTTTCACTAGGAATAAATATGCGCAGACTCTCACTAGGGTCTGACCAAGGGATATTTGAAGGCACCATAGAGTTAATGGTAAAGGATAGAGCTACATTAGAAACCCTTATTGAGAGAATAAGTCAAATTAAAGGCATACAAAGCGTATCCCGCATAGAATTATGAAAATAACCATTAAAGAATATCTGTTTCCCTTAGGAGCAGCCATAGCCTGCCTTGCTCCAAGCTTTTTCATGCACTCTTGCGCCAATACTACGCAAGCACCTACTGGAGGTAAAAAGGATACGATTCCACCTGCACTCTATTGGACACAACCGTCACCCGGTTCCGTTCAAGTGGATACACATAAAACCAAGATAGTCTTCGGATTCGACGAATATGTAACTATAAAAAATCAGCAGAATATTTTTCTTTCCCCGCCTCAGAAAAAAGCACCTAAAGCCAAAGTTAAAGGGAAAAGTATAGTGGTGAGTTTCGAAGAACCTCTTGAAAAAAACACCACATATACACTTAACTTCACTGATGCCATAGCCGATAATAATGAAAGCAATATGTTTCCCGGATACACCTATGTATTCTCAACGGGAGAAGTGATCGACTCTATGCTAATCAGCGGAACAGTAAGGGATTGTAACACGCTTAATCCTATAAAGGGAGCCACTGTAATGTTATATAAGGATCAGAGCGACTCTGCCATATTCAAAAGCAGACCATTCGCCGCCAGTAAAACGGACGACTGGGGCTACTTCTGTATCCCTTACATACCAGATACACTTTACAGACTATATGCTCTTAAAGACGACAACAACGATAACCTATATCAAGCAGAAAATGGAGAACTCGTAGGTTTTGTAGATAGTCTTATACGACCTATAGTAAAAGTTAACGATACTCTTGGTCAGATGCAAAAATACGATATGAAGGACACACTGGAATGCCTTAGTCGTAAAAGTGAGTATGAAATTAGACTTTTTAAAGAGGAAAGCACTAAGCAGAAGTTGATGAACAAAGGTCGCACTGCAGACAGACGCGCCTACGTGACATTTATGTCCAAAAATGCTTGGATAGACTCCCTTTGGATAAAAGGCTATAGGAGTGATCAATTAATTACCCAGTTTAATCTTCGTCAGGATAGTCTCGAGATATGGATAAACGACAGACGCAGAACTCCAGACACCCTGCAACTATACATTAATTACAGAAAAACTAACGACTCTACTGGTGTAATGGAGCCTAGCCTTGAGCACTACCCTCTTTTTATAGAAGGAGCACTACCGAAAAAAAGCGGAAGAGCAGCCAGGCGTAACCTCAAACACGAAGACACCATCTGTGTTTATAAAATAACAGCAGAGCCAGAAAATGTTGAGCAAAAGGGATTTTCGCTTGAATTCGACTACCCTATTATATATGAGAACTTTGACTCTCTAAAATTTAGATATATAAACCCTAAACAGAAAGAAATACAAAGCAGTTTTACCATAGAAAAAGACAGTCTGGATCTTAGGCACTTCACAATACGTCCTAAAGAAAAAATGCTTCCGGGCTATGAGTACATTCTTAAAGTTCCTTATAGGGCATTTAGAGATATAAATGGGTTCTACTCCGATAGTTCTGAAGTAAAAGTGAGTTTACCTAAAGACGATAAGTTAAGTACCATTATTTTAGATATGCAAGATGTAAAAGGTAAGCTTATTGTCGACCTACTTAACGAAAAGCGGGACAAAACACTTAGAAGTTATGTAATAGAAAGTGATACTCAACTCACCTTCCCTTACTTGAAGGAGGGGAAATATGCTGTAAGGATAACATTCGACTATAATAAAAACTCTATGGTAGACACCGGCAATCTGCTTGAACACAAACAGCCTGAAAAAGTGGTTTTCTTCAAGTTTAAAGATGACGAAGAATTCATAGACCTTCTTCCATCAGCAGAACTCACTCAAATAATTAATATAAACGAACTTCAGTAGGGATGAGAAAGATAGCAGCCATTTTATCATTTGCACTTTGTTGTTTTTCAGCTTTAGGCCAAGACACTCCGACCACCACATCACCTGACTCCAGCAAAGTATCCTTACCTCTATACCTAGAGCAAGTAGCAAAAGCTCAAGCGGACACGCTAATAACCGAGTGGAGCGATGAATATCTGGATACCGTCAAGATAGACTATGCCACGAAACTCAACGACTACTCTATGGTAGGATTTAACTATGGACTCACCCTAACGGGAATGCAATTCAGCCCTTCACACAACCAAACTCGAGATATAGTTCTCGGCCACTATTCTCTTACCTTCACCCATTACGAAAAAATGTTCAACTACCTACCTTATTTCGGATGGACGCTCGGTATAGAATATGGACACGAAGGCTACCACTTTAAAGAAAATAAAGAAACAGGACAAACATACGAATTCTACAAGGAGAAAAGTAGGGCAATAAAAATGGATGTGATAGAAGTACCTTTTATGCTTCAAGTACATAAAGACGGATTATATAGTAAAGTATACGCTGGCATAGGCATATATGGCGGATATAGGCTGTCGGTGGAACGGAGCGGCCCAAATGTAGAGGAAGCATATAAAACACAATGGTATGATACAGACATACGCTGGGACTATGGCTTTCAAGGAGGGGCAGGCATGGCATTTATTTTCGAACCATTCGAATTTCACATAAACGCACAACTGCGCTATGGCCTTTCCAGTATCTTTACTCCAGATTCGCTTTTCCCAGAAGGCTCGGGATATGAGGACCAGAATAAAGTTTATTATAGATATGCCTACCCTCTTGACATCATAATCTCGGCAGGAATACATATCCAATTGGGAAAACGATTCGGCACGACAAATGCCGACTTAAAAAAACAAGCAAAAGAAATAGTATATGGCAATCAAAATAGGTAATCCAGGTATAATGATGGGAAAAGGCTTCCCTATCACCATACAAACGATGTGCAATACGCACACCGATGACGAACAAGCCTGTATAAGCCAATGCGAAAGACTCAGCAAAGCTGGAGCACAGCTACTGCGTCTAACAGTTCCTGGATCTCAAGATGTGGTGCACATAAAAAACATTAGAGAAACTTTAAGGGCAGAAGGCATTTTCACTCCTATAGTGGCCGATATTCACTTTTCTTCTCAAACCGCCATCGAAGTAGCTCCATTTGTAGACAAAGTCAGAATTAACCCCGGTAATTTTCACAAAAACCACCAGATGGCACGCGAAGAATTCGAACACCTGATAGATGTATGCAAGCAATGCAATACTGCTATACGCATAGGAGTAAATCACGGCTCCTTAGGAGAATACATCACAGCACAATACGGCAATACTCCATCTGCTATGGCTATAGCGGCTATGGAATGGGTAGAAATGTGCGTTCAAAAAGATTTTTTTAATGTGGTCATATCCCTAAAATCTTCTAATACCATAACTATGGTCCGCGCATATAAAGAATTATCCTCTCTACTAAAAAAGAAAGGATGGGAATTTCCGTTCCATGTGGGCGTAACAGAAGCAGGTAATGGAGATAGTGGACGCATAAAATCCTGTGTGGGAATAGCCACTCTATTAGAAGAAGGGATAGGTGATACGATACGAGTTTCTCTAACCGAAGACCCCGAAAACGAACTACCCGTAGCTGCCTATCTTGCAAATAGATATTCAAACGCACACTTTGAAATACCCCTCAGTGAAAAAGAAAGGCAAATGCTGGATGCAGCGTGTACTTGGGGGCCTAAACTAATTCGAGGGGAAATAGATGAAATCCCAAATAGTGTAGATAGCCACCTACGAGATGAGATAATGCAAGCCGCCAGAAAACGCTTTTACAAAGCCGAATATATCGCATGCCCTGGCTGTGGACGCACCATGTACGACATTCAAAGCGCATTTGAGGAGGTAAAACAGAAAACCTCCGGGCTAAAAAATGTAATCATAGCAGTAATGGGATGTATCGTGAACGGGCCCGGCGAGATGGCAGATGCCGACTGGGGTTATGTGGGCGAAGGCGGAGGGAAGGTATCCATTTACAAAAAAAATGTGCCTGTTTTAAGACACATTCCTCAATCCCAAGCCTGCGATAAATTGCTTGAACTCATTGAAGAAGACCAAAAAGTTCAAGATACACCACAGCAGAAGGAATAGCCCAAAGCACTGAATCAAGCCTATCATATAATCCCCCATGCCCTGGTATTAGACTTCCGGAGTCCTTGACGCTAAAGCATCGCTTCCACATACTTTCAACCAGATCGCCCAGTACTCCGACAACGCTCAACACTAGGCCTAAGGCCATGCTATGCCCTAAATCTAGGCCAATCCACCCTATCCGCGATAGCACAGCAGAAATGGCGATGCTCACGATACAGCCTCCGACCACACCCCACCAAGACTTTTTAGGAGAAATTTTAGGAGCCAATCGCTTGGCACCTTTCCTCTGCCCTAATGTCGAACCGAGCAGGTAAGCACCTACATCGTTAAGAGCCACGATTATAAAAACGCATAATAAGAACATTCCATCATATACGCCACCACGAACGACAAGAAGTGGAGTCATCAATAATGGAAGCGCTACAAATAGCAGCCCCGCTGTAATATAACCCATATTAGCATATTCATTTTTCTCTGAAGTCCATATTGGCCATACTATGCCTATAAAAAATGGTACAAAAGACAGAGTAGACCACCTTACCGAACATAGCCCCAGCCGGGTAAGATAAAGAACAACAAAGAGAAAAACTACAGCCATGCAAATCCAAAATCGACTTTCGCGAAGTTCGTTTTTCAGCGACATCGAAAAGAACTCATGCAGAGCCCATAGTAAAGCGAATCCGAAAACAATGAGAAACAAAGGCTGTGGACCTAAAAGGCCCACAGCTATGATCAAAGCATAAATTGCTCCTGAAATACTACGCCTCAGAAATGGTATCATCTCCCTTGTCCTCGATAAGTTCATCATTCTTATCCTTAACCTTTGGGCCAAGTATAGCTTCTACATCGTCAGCAAAGATAACTTCTTTAGTTAACAGTTCCTGTGCTATAGCACGCCACCCGCTCTCATGCTCTTTGAGGATAGACATAGTCTTATCGTGAATTTCTCTCACAAGTTTAAGAACCTGCGCATCAAGTAATTCGGCTGTTTTCTCCGAATAAGGCTTGGTGAAATCATATGCACGACTACCTGTAGAGTCATAGAAACTTAGAGAGCCGAATTCATCGGACATTCCATAATTCTGAATCATAGAATAAGCCGTCTTAGTTAGTCTTTCAAGGTCGTTTTGCGCTCCGGTAGATGGCTCACCATTTAGGATCTCCTCCGCAACGCGACCTCCGATAAGAGAGCACATTTCATCCATCATCTGACTCTTCCTTTCTATCTTATGCTCATCTGGCAGATACCAAGCAGCGCCAAGCGATGTTCCTCGAGGGACAAGGGTGACTTTAAAGAGCTGATTAGCATGTGGTAAAAGCCAGCTCACCACTGCGTGACCAGCCTCGTGATGTGCAATTGTCTTCTTCTCGGACTCCGAAAGCAAGTAGCCCTTCTTCTCGATACCACCCACTATCCTATCGACAGCATCCAAAAAATCCTGAAGATCTATCTCCGACTTATTCTTCCTGGCAGCCACAAGTGCCGCTTCATTACATACATTTGCTATGTCGGCACCACTAAATCCAGCAGTGTGCTTTGCCATATAAGATACATCGAAAGACTTGGACATCTTAAGGTCTTTAATATGAACCTTGAATATCTCCTCTCTTTCTTTCAATTCAGGCAAATCGACGTGTATCTGCCTATCGAAACGTCCGGCACGCATAAGTGCCTTATCCAAAATATCGGCACGGTTAGTAGCCGCAAGTACGATGACCCCACTATTAGTATCAAATCCGTCCATCTCAGTAAGTAACTGATTAAGAGTATTTTCCCTCTCATCATTACCCGAGAATCCAGCGTTTTTACCTCTCGCGCGGCCTACAGCATCTATCTCATCTATAAATACTATACAAGGAGCCTTCTCCTTAGCCTGCGCGAAAAGATCACGCACGCGGCTTGCACCCACACCCACGAACATTTCTACGAAATCAGAACCGCTCATAGAGAAAAACGGAACATTAGCCTCACCTGCAACGGCCTTAGCCAATAAAGTCTTACCATTTCCTGGAGGGCCAACCAAGAGCGCACCTTTAGGGATTTTAGCCCCAAGGGCTGTGTATTTCTTAGGATTCTTCAAGAAATCCACTATTTCCATCACCTCTTCCTTCGCGCCATAAAGCCCGGCCACATCCTTAAAAGTAACATTCACCTTGTCTTTATCGGCCAATTTTCCCTGGGCTTTCCCAACATTGAAAGGATTAAATCCACCTCCTTGTCCACCACCTTGACCTGTCATCGGACGGAATGCTCTGAACATCATCACATACATAAGTATGATAAGAACGAGTGGGAAAATCCAATCCAAAATACCACTCCAGAAGTTGTTTCCCTGACTCACGACCAATTTAACCTGCTCACCTTTAGGAAGAGAAGCATTCAACTGTGCCACTTCCCTCTCGGCATCGAAATGGTCGGTTACCAAAAACATATAATGTGGTGAACGTTCAGGTACTTTACCACCGAAATCTGCACTATACTTTTCTAGTCGATCACTTCTTAAAGTTACCAGTCCTTTGTATTCATTTCGGATGAAGTCTATCTCTTTAACATCACCGGCAAGAACCATTTCCTGAACTCTTGCCCATTCAGTCTTCTGCGTATTTGCAGCACTACTATCTTTAAAAAGAAGATAGAATATACCGCCCAGCAGAAGAAGATATAGCCACGACAGATTTAGTCTGACTACTTTAACTTTTTTCTTTTTATCCATTAATTACCTAATTTCGTAAGCATGTATTAATCGGTGTATGTCACCCTAGGAGCATCGGCCCATAAGTCCTCAAGTCGATAAAACTCTCTATACTCCTTTAGAAATATATGAACGACCACATTTCCGAAGTCAATTATAACCCAAAATGCATTCTCGAGGCCCTGCATACGCAAAGGCTTTATGCCAAGTTTTTCTTTAGCTTCTTTTAGTATATTGTCTGCAATGGCTGAAACCATAGTAGTAGATGTGCCAGTACAAACCATAAAAAAATCGGTAATAGCCGTCCCTATAGGACGAAGATCAAGAGAAATTACATCCTCCCCTTTTTTATCAAGAATAGCATCTGCAATGACGCGTAACTCGCGATTATTCATAAATAATAGAAATATTGTAAATTTGCAGCGCAAAGATACAAAAATTAATCCACGATAAAAATGTCTAAGATAATCTGGTTCGATAGTTTGAACTCCACAAATTCGTTTGCTAAAGAACATCTTGAGGAATATGACAATATGTCAATAATAGCAACCCTACAGCAACGCGCTGGACGCGGTCAAGGAGATCATACTTGGTATGCCAGTGCTGGAAAGAACCTCACATTCACCATTATATTCAAGCCTACCGACCTTCTAGCCTCTGATGCGTTGATGATAACGCGTATAACCACTTTGGCACTTTTAAATTATCTTAAATCGAAGGGTATAAAAGCACGCATCAAATGGCCTAATGACATATGGGTAGAAGACAAAAAAATCTGCGGCATTCTTATAGAGAACATTCTGGACGGGCGCATTATAAAAAACAGCATCATAGGAGTAGGACTGAATATTAACGAAAAGAATTGGCCCAAAGAATTACCTAATCCCATATCGTTAAGCGAATTAACTAACACAGAGTACGATATTAGAAAAGAACTCGACCTACTTCATGACGAATTTAAAGCACAAGCCGCCCTACTCTTAGACGATAAGGGAAGATCTAACTTATGCGAGCGCTTCGAAAAGAACGTATTTAAACTTGCTGAAGGGATTTAACCACCGCAACTGGATCTGAGGCACCCAGAACCGAACTTCCGGCCACCACTATATTCACTCCACAAGAAGATAATGCTTCGATATTGGCAGGACTAACTCCCCCATCCACTTGAATCAAGGTATCAGCTCCTCGCCTTGCAATCTCAGCCTTAAGGACACCCACCCTGTCTATAGTTTCATATATAAATTTCTGTCCACCGAAGCCAGCAAAAACAGACATAATTAAAAAGTAGTCCACCTTTCCTATGTATTTATACAACTTTTCCACAGGTACATCCGGATTTATGGCCAATCCTACCTTCATTCCTAACTTTCTCGCAGTTTTTATGGCAGAGCCCGTATGCCATCCTGTCGCCTCAAGATGAAAACTAACCATTTCTACTCCCAGATGGGCCAACCGCTCGAACCATCTTTGTGGCTTAACGACCATTAAATGAGCATCCATAGGAATAGACATCACCTTCCCTACGGCCTCAATTATAGGGAACCCAAATGAAATATTAGGCACAAAACTGCCATCCATAATGTCTAGATGAATGTAATCTGCACAAGAATCTATCATTTTCAAATCTTTCTCAAGATTTAAAAAGTCGGCAGTAAGTATAGAAGGAGCTACTTTCATATCATTTGAAATTGACTACCACATCTTCCAAATGCTCTGCAAACTTCTCAAGACTTTCCAAATCTAGTTTTTCACCTGGAGCATGAACACCACGAAGAGTAGGTCCGAATGAAATCATATCCAAACCAGGGAATTTCTCAAGGAATAAACCGCACTCAAGACCTGCGTGGATAGCGAGAACCTTAGGAGCCTGAGCGAAAAGCTTCTTATAAGAAAAAACGCACTGTTTCAATATGTTAGAATTAACATTAGGAGCCCATCCCGGATATTCATTAATGTGATTCACCTCTGCTCCGCCAAGCGAAAGAGCAGCCCTAACCTTTGCTGCTATAGCGCGACACTCGCTTTTAGTACTACTACGCTGGCTAGTGCATACTTTAATGAGATTTGAAGAAAAATCCGTCTGCACAGATGCCAAGTTAGTAGATGTTTCCACAAAACCAGGAACATCCTGACTCATGGAAACCACCCCATGAGGACATGCATATAGCGAAGCCACTATTTTTCGCGCCTGACTTGATGATATAGGAAGGTGCGCACAGGGATGCTCCACACGAATACATTCAAAACTAAGAGCACTATCTGTTACCCTATATTCATTCTTTACTTCAGAAGCAAATCTTTCGAATTCGCTTGACAAAGCATCAGGATCCAAGGTGGCAACTGCTGCGAGGCATTCCCTTGCAATCGCATTATGTTTTCCACCACCATTTATCTTAATTATCTGAAGACTATCTAGATGCGTGTACAAGAATCTTAACATAAGCAAAAGCGTATTAGCTCTTCCTTTATTAATATCATCTCCACTATGGCCGCCAATTCCTCCTTGTATAGTCAGACGACATCTTGTTGCTCCAGCGGCCAAATCTTCATTATCAAAATGATATACAGCCTCTGTCGTCACGCCACCGGCACATCCGATAAACATTTGTCCCTCGTCTTCTGAGTCAAGATTAATAAGAGTTTTACCTGTAAAAAAACCTTCCTGCATAAATTCAGCGCCATCCATCCCGGTTTCTTCTGAAATAGTAAAAACACATTCTATCTTGCCTGTAGGAAGATTACTCTCTAAAATGGCCAAGCTCGCCGCGATGCCTATACCATCATCTGCTCCAAGAGTAGTATCGGGTGCTATCATCCAACCATTTTCAACTACATACTTAATAGGGTCTTTTGAAAAATCGTGAGAAACGCCTTCATTCTTTTCACAAACCATGTCCTGATGAGACTGAAGTACCAAGGTAGGCACATTTTCTTTTCCCGGCGTCGCCTCCTTAGTTATACATACATTGCCAATTTCATCTCTTTTTGCCTCCAATCCGTGATTTGATGCCCATTTAAGCAAAAATTCTGTCATAGGGCCTTCGTGACCTGATTCACGTGGGATACGAGTAATTTCCTTGAAGATTTCAAGGGTTCTTTCTGCTATCATAATATATGTAGTTAAAATTTATCTTCTTTCAGGTACTAGCAGTCCCTCGAGTTCTGTTACATAACTCTTGAACATTCTATCTGTACTCATCAAATCGCACACGGTATTATACGAGTGCAACACTGTGGAATGATCCTTTCCCCCTGTCTTCGACCCTATAATAGATAATGAGCAATTCGGGATAAGATTCCTGCACAGATACATAGATATCTGCCTTGCCTGCACGAGCTGTCTTTTACGAGAATTCGACACAAGGTCAGCTTTTGTAATCTGAAAATACTCGCACACAGCACCTTGAACCTTATCTATGGTAAGATCACTCTTAGGCTCAGAGACTATATTCGAAAGCACATTGTTCACCATATCTATAGAACAATCCCTATGCGTAAAAGTAGAATAAGCCATCAGCGAGATAAGAGCCCCCTCCAACTCACGGAAATTACTTTTAACATTCATAGCTATATATCTAAGGACATCGTCAGAGATGATCAATCCCTCTCTTCGACATTTAGACTGCAACATACTAAGACGCGTATTGTAGTCAGGATGTCTTAGTTCAACAGACAAGCCCCACTTAAAACGAGATAGCAACCTCTCCTCGAAATTCTCCAAATCTCGCGGTGCTCTATCTGAAGTCAATATCAATTGCTTCCCGTGAAGATGCAAATGATTAAAGATGCTAAAGAATGCACTTTGATTACCTTGACCACGCATATCCTGAATGTCATCAATAATCAGTACATCAATCTTCATATAAAAAGAGAGGAAATCCGTTAGTATATTACGCTGTGTTGCGTCCATATACTTGGTTTTAAACTCTGTACCAGTCACATAAAGCACTGTGCAGTCTGGATTCTTTTCCTTTATAGCATTTCCAATAGCCTGTGCCAAGTGTGTCTTCCCTAGACCGCAACCACCAAAGATAAAGAGCGGATTATATGGTGTATTCCCCGGCTTATCAGATATCTCCAGTCCTGTTAATATTCCAAGCTTATTACACTCTCCTTCTACCAAAGTGCTGAAACGATAGTCCGGATTAAGACGCGGGTCTATCTGCATCTTCTTTAAGCCAGGATATACAAAAACCCCGTTGCTGCCAGAGGGCTTTACCGTCGCTATAGATACAGGCGAATTCTTAGCTATCGGGCCGGCTGTACCATCTATATCCAAGGAAGGTTGTCCCTGAACAGGAGCCACACGATATCTCAATTTAGCGCCTCCCCCGATCACTCTCCTTAAAGTAAGCGTCAGAAGATCTAAAAAATTCTGCTCGATAAAATCGCGGTAATAAATGGTAGGGACTTCCACCGTAAGTACATCACCAGACAACGCAACGAACCTGATAGGTTTAAACCAGGTTTCGAATTGAACAGGGAGGACATTGCTTTCTATTATACGCAGACAATCCTCCCAGACATTACTGCTATGTCTTTGCGTGTCCTGCATTTTACTTAGGAATTTTGTGGAGACAAAAGTGGGGGAAAAAAACTACATAAAAAAATTAATTTACTATTGCATAAATAAAATTAAATACATAGTAAATTAAAATTTTCACCTGTTTTTTGACTTACGTAAAATATTAAATACGAATTATTTACAAAGCACACACAGAGATAACGAATTGAATTTGTGTGCTTTTAGTATTTTTAATAATTCTAAATTAGTTTCTACTCAAAAGTTTGTTTGTAGGGTACAATATCTACTTGACTCTGTGTAATTCCGAACCCTCAATCTTAACAATAAAACTATCCGGGTATCTTTTCTTTATTTTTTTATACTCTTCCTTTACTTTATCTAAAGATGCATCTGTCGCCACTACATATTTATTAATCTTCCCTGACGGGAAAACTTCAGGAATATAACCCATAAGTCTAGAATCTTCTTTATGAACCTGCGAAGACACGGCAAATATCTGCACCCCATAATACACTTGAGGTCCAACTTCGGGATCATCGTAATGCAACAACTCTGTTTCTGAACTAAATGAAGTGGTGGAATCATAGAGCTTTTTATACTCGGTAAATGCGTTCAGTAATCTTTGAGCAAGCGCCTGCCTTTCTGAAGGCTTTTTAAGCTGGGCCAAATCCTGTGGATTAGAGATAAAACCGAGTTCCACCAATACGGCTGGCATAGTAGTTTTCCATAGTACATAAAACGGGTCCTGGCTTACTCCCCTATTCACTTTCACCGGTCCACCTTTTAGATTCTCGTTTATAATCTGAGCGAAGTCAATACTTTGTTCAAGGTGTGCACTCTGCATCATGGTCATAAAGATGTAGGAACTCGGATCGGAAGGGTCAAATCCGGCTGACTTAGGATTATAGTTATCATCCAGCATAATAACAGAGTTCTCTCTTTTTACCAAATCCAGATTGGCCTTGTACAAATCCCTGTTTTTTTGTGATGACTGCCCCAATACGTGAGTTGAAAACCCTGACGACTTAGTGGAATAGGCAGAATTAATGTGAATGGAGATAAACAAATCCGCGCTGCACTCATTAGCTATCTGTGCGCGCCTATCAAGGGAAATGAACCTATCATCGCTTCGGGTCATCACTACCTTTACATCAGGATATTTCTGCTTAATGAGCTTCTCCAGTCTTTGTGCTATATCGAGAGTAAAAGTCTTCTCCTTAGTCTTTCCATCCTTACTTATTGCACCAGGGTCTTTTCCACCATGACCTGCGTCGATAACTACGGTTTTTAGTATGATATTTCCTTCTGCCGATGCATACAGACTCGTCAGAAACAAAGAAAATAAAATCAAAGCAACTCGTTTCATATTGGGAAAGTAGGAATATTGTCTTATCTTTGTGAGATTGCAAATCTACAAAGAAAATTGCATAAACTAAATATAAAATATACGCTATACCTGTTTCTTGCAGGATTTCTCTTTTTTTTATGCTTTGACGCCATGGCTCAAAGACCGCCACGTGGTAGCAAACCACTTGCCGGAGGCGCAAGAATAAAAAAAGAAGCACCTGCACCAGATTCTTTAGCGATTGCCCGCGCCGACAGCATAGCTAGAGCCGACTCCCTATTTAGAGTCGACTCACTTGCACAATTAAGTTATAGTTCACTAAAACAGCCAGCGTTCTCTAACGCGCGCGACTCCATAGTAGAAGTCTTTACCAACGGACAACGTATGATCTACTATTATGGAGACGTGACCGTGAAATATCAAGACATGACACTTACTGCAGAATTGATGGATTACGATATGAACTCTGGAATAGTTTATGCCAGGGGTGTTCTTGATACACTGACAGGTGAATGGAAAGGGTTACCTGTAATGACGCAGGGTAAGCAGTCATATAAGATGCAGGAAATAAGGTATAATTTCAATAGCCAGAAAGTCAGTATCAAACAAGCTCTTACAAAAGAAGATGAAGGGCTGCTACATGGTGAACACATCAAGATTATGCCTGACAAGAGCATGAATGTGGAACACGGAAAATACACGGTGTGCGATTTGGAGCACCCACATTACTGGATGGAACTTTCTGTTGCAAAAGTCGTTACTAAGCCCACAAGAAAAACCGTCTTCGGACCTGCACATCTTGTGGTGGCGGATGTACATATCCCATTTATTGGCATTCCATTCGGTTTTATTCCAAAAAAGCCCGAGCGAGCAACCGGTCTTCTAATGCCTACCTTCGGAGAAGAGAATGCACGAGGTTTCTTTATGCGAGATGCGGGGATGTATTTCGTTTTCGGGGATTATCTTGACCTTTCGCTTACAGGAGATTATTATACGCTAGGTTCATGGGGGATAGATGTAAACTCAAGATATAAAGTTAATTATAAATTTAATGGTAATTTGGCATTCAACTACTCCTATGATCAAACTGGAGAGAAGGGATCGCCAGATTTTTTCTCGTCAAGTAACTTCGGAATAAAATGGAGTCACTCACAAGATTCTAAAGCAAGGCCGGGAACGACATTCAGCGCCTCGGTTAACTTCTCCAGTCCATCGAACAGCAGATATAATTCCCACTCTGTAAATGAGGCTCTTCAGAACCAAGTAAGTTCATCCATTTCCTATTCGAAAAACTGGAATGGAAAAGTCAACCTATCCATGAACTTGCTGCATAACCAAAACTCCCGAGATAGTTCCTACGCCTTTACACTGCCTAACATTACGCTTTCAGTAAGCACTTTCTATCCTTTCAAGCAAAAAAACCGAGTAGGAAAAGAAAAAGCTTGGGAGAAGATTTCGTTCGGATATAGTACATCCCTTCAAAATAAAATTAATTTCAAGGCAAAGGAATTCGGGAAAAGTGGCTTTACAGACAAATTCAAAAACGGAATGACCCATAACTTCAGCATAGGATTGCCTAGTTTCCAGTTATTCAAGTATTTGAATTTCAGTCCATCCGTTTCCTATAGCCAAAACTGGTTTTTCAGATCCAGCGAGGCTGTCTACAATAAGGAAACAGATAAGGTAGAATTAGTAGAAGGAAAACAATTCGGGACTTTCGGTATAACACAGAACTATTCTGGTTCCATAAGTATGAGCACCAGAATATATGGTATGTTCAATTTCGGAAAATACAGTAAAGTCCAAGCCATCAGACACGTAATTTCCCCATCGATATCCCTTTCATTAAGTCCAGAGAAAGGAACTTATGCTAATGGATATCGAACCCTCTACTACACCGACATAAATGGTAACGATAAAGAGTATCAATACAATATTTATCAAGGCCAATTATATTCTGCCCCAGGAAAAGGCAGAAGCGCCACTGCGAGTATATCCATCGGAAACAATCTGGAAGCTAAAGTTCTGGACTATGCCGACTCTACAGGAAAAGGGAGCAAAAAGGTTAAACTTCTAGACCAGTTCAACATTTCCACCGGCTACAATTTCCTTGCAGATTCGCTTAAGATGAGGACCATCAGCACCACTATGAGCACTAACCTTTTCAACAAGGTGAACATCAGCGGAAGTGCGGCATTCGACCCATACGCCATTGACAACAAAGGTAAAACATATAATAAATTCGCCATACAGGCAGGGCAGGGATTGGCCCGTTTCACTACGGCATCGCTCTCGGCATCCTACTCTCTTTCAGGGAAAGGTACCATAGAAGGAAATGATGGACGAGAAGAAGGAAGCAGTAGCGAAAGCGGAGCACTAAGTTACTATCAGCGCATTTACTATCATCCAGTTACTGGAGAATACATACCTGGAGGCTGGCTATATTACACTAATCCTAATGTTCCATGGTCACTGAATTTTAGTGGTAGTTTCCGATACTCAAAAAGTTATAACTATGATAGCACAGCCGAAGTTCTAAAAACAAAAAACACATTCACTACTACACTGAATGTCACTGGAAACATAAAACTAACTCCGCGACTAAATCTTAGTGCATCATCCGGATATGACTTTGTGGCTAAAAAGATTACTACCACACAGATGAACGCCACCTACGACCTGCATTGCTTCAACATAACCTTCTCGTGGGTTCCTGTAGGCACGTGGAAACAATATAGTTTCAAAATAGCGGCCAATGCAGCCTCACTTGCCGACCTTCTTCGATTCAAAAAGAGTAGTAGCTATTGGGATAATTAAAAATATTCACTATATTTGCATTCGCTTCTTGTGAGGTTTCTTTTTGATTTTTCATCCGAAATTTGAGCGAATATCATTAAAAACATATATATGAACTGCTTCAAATATGCATATTAGAAACACAAACGATTATTGAGAGTATATTCTTCGATAAAGTCATGCCATTTTTCAGTTCTTTCTTAAAGATTTAAGATTTTCGTTTAATTGAAAAAGATATGCAATGGAAAATCCTAATATACCGAACGAAACAGTTTCTTAATTTAACGAATAACAACACATAATGGAAAAGACATTTTTCATTATTACTCATAGAAATTTTTAATATTTACACAATGCCACATCGTCTATACGACCTAAGTGAAATGAGCCGTGAGGAATTAGAAAAGATAGCTCAAGGCTTGAACATTAAGTTTTCAAAAAAAATCGACAACGAAAACCTCGCTTATATGATTCTTGACGCAGAAGCCCAAGCCGTCGCTAATGGCACCATGCAAAGTGAGCAGAAGCCACAAAATCAGCCTAAAAAAAGAGGACGCAAGCCTAAGGCAACTCAAGAAAGCAAGCCGGCAGAATCTAAACCATCACAGCCTTTACTTGAACAAACTGCTAAGCCTAGCCAGGCAGAGCTTCCATCACAGTCGAATAAGAATATGGCAAGCTCAAATACAAACTCTAAAGACAAGGCTACAATAGAAAATGCTTCTTCTGGGGAAAATGCTACTAAAGTGGAAAGTGCTCCAAACATAACTGAAAACGCATCTAAGAGAAAAAGAGGTAGACCGAAAAAGCAGAAATCCCTAGATAGTGATGCAAACATAAAAACCCCAGAACTTTTTGAGGAAAAACAGATAGTTCCACCTGCCAGTGAAAAAGTCGCTTCAACTGAAAATGGCAATATTCCTACACCCAAGCGCCAAGATAACGATTTTAAAAAACAGGCTATTCTAAATAAGGCCGCAGAAAGATTGGCCGCTCAAAAAAACAGGAACAATCAACAGCTAACAACTCAAAACCCAACAATAAAATCTGAAAATCAGAGCGTAAAGATTGATAACCAGTCCCAAACTCAACAGCAGCCTAAACAAAACACCCCCAAGAAGGCTCAATATCCTGAATATGAAGGGACAGTAACAGCGACTGGGGTTCTAGAAGTTATGCCGGATGGGTATGGTTTCCTACGCAGTTCCGATTACAACTATCTCAACAGCCCAGATGATATCTATGTTTCCTCTCAACAGATAAAAAGTTACGCGCTTAAAAACGGGGATACTGTACTGGGAGAGATACGCCCACCACGTGAAGGAGACAAATACTTCCCTCTTGTAAGCGTGAAAATGGTGAACGGACGCAGCCCTGAATTCATAAGAGACAGGGTTCCATTCGATTTTCTAACTCCACTCTTCCCTAATGAAAAATTCAATCTACTAGGACACGGACACGGGAGCGATCCTTCTTGCCGAATTGTGGATATGTTCTCCCCTATTGGCAAAGGACAGCGAGGACTTATCGTGGCGCAGCCTAAAACAGGTAAAACTGTGCTTTTGAAAAGTTTGGCCAATGCCATAGCGGATAACCACCCTGAAGTCTATGAAATCGTACTTCTAATAGATGAAAGACCAGAGGAAGTAACGGATATGCAGCGTAGTGTAAAAGCAGAAGTAGTAGCTTCCACATTCGATGAACCAGCTGAAAGGCATGTGAAAGTAGCCAATATGGTGCTCGAAAAAGCTAGAAGGCTCGTGGAATGCGGTCACGATGTAGTTATCCTACTTGACTCTATAACCAGACTCGCACGCGCCTATAATACGGTTCAACCAGCTTCTGGTAAAGTACTCACGGGTGGTGTGGATGCCAATGCACTTCAAAAGCCTAAACGCTTCTTCGGTGCTGCCAGAAATGTTGAAGGAGGAGGCTCACTTACCATACTCGCTACTGCACTTACCGACACTGGTTCGAAAATGGATGAAGTCATATTCGAAGAATTCAAGGGTACAGGTAATTCAGAAATACAGCTAGATAGAGCACTGGCAAATAGACGCATCTTCCCTGCGGTAAATGTCGTTCTTTCCGGGACGCGCCGCGATGATCTTCTATACGAAAAATCTGCAAGTCAGAGGATATGGATACTTAGAAAGCTACTTGCCGATATGAACCCTATCGAGGCTATGAATTTCATGCTTCAGTTAATGGATGAGTATAAAACAAATCAAGACCTTCTTGATAATATGAACAAAGTCACACCTCGTGACCTAAAATATTACGACTAAGGAACTTTCAGAAAAGCATAAGAACTTTATGAATAAAAGCGGTCATTATCGATATTGGAGACAGCGGACTTTTTCAAAACGCACCGCTTCCAAAAATTATCCATAAGACCTATTCCATAGCCAAATAACTGAACAAAAGATGTTACTATAGAAAGGAGCCCAACTCGTGGGCTCTTTTCCTTTATAGAGCTATCAATAAATATCATAAGTGCGTATGCAAAAATCGGTATCATAGGCCATATACTTTTCACTAAAAAAGAGCCTATAATAAGTCCACAGCACCCTAGCACAAAAAAAAGTGGCATCAAATGGATAAGCTTAAGTGTTCCTTTATGCCTTACGCTCAATTCTATACGTGCTCTTCCAGAGTTAAGCACCTGCTTATAAAAACTCTTTATGCCACTTCGTCTTTTATGGTATAGAAAAGCACTATCAATAAGGCATGAGCGATAACCGGCCTGCATAACTCGCATCGAAAAATCCATATCCTCTCCGAAACGCATATTCGAAAAGCCGCCTACTTTTTCAAAGACTTCGCGCTTTACCCCCATATTGAAGGAACGGGGAATAAATTTAGTAAGCTTCTTACTACTGCCTCTTATGCCTCCCGTCGTGAAAAACGAAGTCATAGAATAACTTATTGCTTTCTGAAGTGGGGTAAAAGACTCTGCTGCCCGATCAGGGCCTCCAAACAAATCGGGAGAGTAAGTTCCTATATAATCAGCGATGCATTTAAGATAGCCGGCGGGCAATATAGTATCTGAATCCAAAAACAATAAATATTCACCCTCAGCATAAGAAGCACCTGCATTGCGTGCCGAAGAAGGACCACCATTGGCTTTATATACATACCTAATCGGAAGGCTTCCCCTAAAAGCCTCACATATTCCCTCACAAGTAAACGCAGAGCCATCTTCCACTACTATAATCTCATAAGAAGAAAACGACTGCGTGAGGAAACTTTGAAGAAGCTCTTTAACCTCCTCCGGCCGATTATAGACAGGTATAATAACAGAAAAAAGCACTTTCTACTCTAAATCTAGATCTATAAAAAACTCCGGCCTATGAAAATCGGGCTCGGGGGTATTGATAACCGAATATGATATAAAATGTGGAGAAGGCAGAAGATCGCCACACTTGTAGAAATTGGCCTTCATAGAAAGTCCGTCGAATGACTTTATTTCGTGTAGAAAAAAAGCACTCTTAGGAATCATCAATGCTACTTTCCAAGGACCTACAGCCTTGCACTCGAATGTCTCGCGCGGTAAAGATGAGAATCTGTGCACTTTGGAAAGCACATCTTCCGGAGCGGGAAGCCTTTCGTGACGCCCCTTTCCAGCACATAAAAGAAGAGACCCTATACAATTACACTCAAAATTGTAATAGATTCCATCTTCAGGGAAAGGACTAATGAACAGTTCCACACACGAATCCTCCCACACTCTACCCATATCAAGGGCTTGTGCACGACTTATACTCTCATCGACTTCGAATTCACAAAAGATATAATCCGAATCATGAGCTAATGACACACTAACTTCTGGCTTATACGGATATTTATCCGCCCAAGAGGCCTTTTCAAGACTAAAGGTCTTAATATGTTTATCTACTTTCATACTCTTTTTTATCGCCTCGCCACAAGCCATACACTTCTGATATGTTACTAGCTGTTATAAAGGCTTTTATCTTGTTATCAGATATATATTTCATAAGATCGGCAAATTCCGGCTTTGTTAAAAGTGTCTGTATTTCAGTCTTTTTCTGTCCAGAATAACCGCCCTCAAGTTCATATAAACTACACCCACGCACCAAAATATCTATTATATAATTTTTTATCTTCTCATACTCATCCGATATGATACATACCCTCTTTCGACGGGAAAGACTAGCCATAAAATAATCCACACATAAACCATTAATCCACGTTCCGATAAGTCCTATAATCACCATCTTTACTGGATTTATAAGCAAGCCTGAAAGGCAAATTATGGCCCCGGAGACCGTTACAGAAAGCCCCATATCCAGTTTAAAGAACTTATTAAACAACTTAGCTACAATATCGAGACCTCCTGTCGAAGCATTAATTCTAAAAAGTATAGCCTGAGCCATGCTCAAGACCAAAACAAAACATAATAAATCGAACCACGGATCTCCCATTACAGATGTCTGGCCCTGAGGGACTACCTTCTGAATAGGAAGAATACACTCCCATAGCCTAATCATAGGTCCGAGAATTAGGGCCGTATAAACTGTCTTTATCCCGAATTCGTGATCGATACAAAGATACGCTATAATAAGAAGTAAAGCATTAATCACAAGGACCATAGTGGAAACCGAGATATTTACTCCAGCTCTACTGAAGACCTCGGATAACACGATAGACAGGCCGGAAATAGACCCTACGATCAGTTTGCTTGGCATTAGAAAGAAATATACCGCTGCAGCCGAAATGAACATAGCTATCGTCATAAGCACAAATTCTGACCAGAATTTACGTGTCTTTAAAAGGTCGAAAGTGTCATTAATTAATTTCATAGGCTAAAATTATAAAAAAGAAATCATATATCGGCTATAAAAAGTAAAAATTTATAACCGACATATACCTTTTTTATTTCAATTCTCGCAAGCTGGTATTTACACGAAATATACTGCTGTATTATTTTTCAGCCGGATTATCTGTTTCTTTAGGCCAATACGGATTCTGATATATAATGGATGTGGAGATATCGCCTTGGGAGCTGGATGTTAATTGAAATTGCTTAATCATAATAGGATAAAGATAATAAGCCATTCTCCATGTACATCCATCATAGGCCGGCTGGGTAGATATTCTCTCGAAAGGACGAAGGTATTCACTACGATTTTTCGAAGAGACATTGGATTTGTCTGTCCCGTCTGCAATCAATGTACTCTTGCCATTTTCATCTTGATACCACTCTTCCATAGGAGTATTCCATAAGTGCATCCCCTCCAGATGGCTTGGCGAAGAAATCAACTGATCCATGGAACGCCAGCGACGAAGATCCATATAGCGGAGCCCCTCTGCCATAAACTCGCACCGTCGTTCTCTCCTAATATTATAAAGAGTCTTATCCTGAAGAATATTTCCCGCTGTATATGCGCCCCAGTCATTTTCCGCCTCCTTTTGCATATCTGTTAATGATATCGTCTTATCGAAGTCTGTGCTTATGCCGGCTCGTTTTCGAATTATGGTCCAATACTCTCTTGCCGAAGCATCTAGGCTCCCATTAAGCAGATAACTTGCTTCCATGTAATTCAATAGCGCCTCTGCGGCACGGAAATAAACTTGGCCCGTATAACCGCCACCATTGGCATAGTGCTTCCGATTAAACGAACCACCTTTACGAAGAGCATAACCAGTAGCATATCCCCTCTCTCCATCGCCACTGGTTATAGCAGGATATGGCTCTGTTATAACAGCTTCAGTTCCTTCAATATTATCAAGCTCGAAAAGAATATTCTTTTGACCTGGCTCTTTAAGGAAAATCGATAGACGGGGATCACGATTGGCCCGAACATCCGAGATAGTTTTATCGCCCATGTAATAGCCATCACCATCGGCATAACTTCCATGTGTATAGACAGGTGAACCATCAAGCATAAGGAAATTCTGAACGAGCCCTCTTGTTAGCCCAACACGATAATTTCCTCGAGAAGCAGCTGCATTAATATTATGAGTAACAAGCCCACGTGCGTATTGGCGCCATAAAAGCACTTCCTTAACTGAAGACAAATCTTCACTGGCGAACATATCATAATACGGATTCGACGGAGCATCAGCAGATTGTTGAAGCACCCCTGTATTTTCCGTTAGACTCGATTTATACTTCTCAGCGACGAGTTTTGAGGATTCTACTGCCTGATTTAAGAAAAACTCGATCTCTTTATCTATGTTCCCACTTGGATATTGATAATTAGGATAAAGCGATGCTCCGGGCCAATCCACGCCCCCAGGCACAAAGGCTGTCCCTTTAAAGTTCAATAGCCAACTTGCCTCGAATAAGGCGACACGCGATTTCAAAAGTTCTGCAAGATCTTTATTAATGCGCGTTGTGGCCATATCGACTTCACTCATATATTCATAAGCCTTATCGAGATCGGAAAGTATAAACCGAGCCACCTCGTTACGAGGATAACGCTTACTCGCCTCTATAAGAGTACTTTTGTCATCCGTAAGGGGCTTTTCTATAATAGGAAAATCCCCGAATAGCATCAACTTCTTAAAATACTCATAGGCACGCAAGAAATACATCTCCCCGATATAATGTTTTATAGTAGGCACATCCCCGAAAATCGTATTTTGCGATCCGGAAATATCTTCTCCGAATTTGGGAAGGGTCTCACTTAAAAAGAAATTCACTCTGTAGATACGTTCAAATTTCCAGTTACTCCCTTCACTATAAGGCACTTTCCATCTATCGGCAGTGTATCGATCATTAGCATTGACGCCTATTTGATTGTCCGTGTCGGTATCTTCGCCGAAAATGCCATAAGTCCACTGACCGTATGAAGGTAGAATATTAGGGTATTCGTCATTAAGATTAGCTTCCAACTGATCCGCCGTATTGAAATACAATTCCGGCGGGATAGTCGACTTAGGCTCTCTGTCAAGAAAACCTTCACATGAACAGAGCCCTACAAGTGAATAAACTACAACTAATGCTTTCAGCAGATATTTATTTGCCTTCATAATATTACTCCTTTAAAATGACACACTTATTCCTAAAGACCACGTTTTAGCCAGTGGATACGCATTACCCCCACTTCTTACAGGAGATGCACCGGAAGTATTACCTCCGTCAAGAGTCTCGGGATCGAATATCTTGCTCAACTTGGTCCAAGTCCAGAGATTTTCACCTGATATGAAAATTCTGCAAGACGAGATACCTATTTTATTCCCAAAAGATGTTGGCAGTGTGTAACCTAATTGGAAGTTTTTTAGTCTTATATAAGAAGCATCCTGAAGATAACGGCTCTGGACGTATTGGTTCTGAGTACTATCAAATCGAGGACGAGGATAATATGAGTCTGTATTGGCTGGAATCTCGTGACCAGGTAGGCCAATAGGCTCGGCACGGAAATAATCCTCGTGCTCCTTAAGACCTGTAGACCACCACATTCCCCATTGGCCCGCACCCCAGAAAAAGTTAGAGCCTTGCCAATAATCTCGCTTCAAAACGCCTTGGAAGAATACTCTAACATCGAACCCGCTATAGTGAGCATTCAAATCGAGTCCGCAAATGTAGCGGGGCGTACTATTACCAATCACTTTAAGGTCACCATGATCTTCCAAAGTCTGAGCTCCGCGGGTGATGCCTGGTTTACCATCAAGGTCGGCATACATTATATCGCCTGCAGTCCACACGCCTGAGCCGAGTGCACTCTGTCCACCCACCTTTTCAAGATGTTCTTGCATCTGCGCGTCTGTCTTAGCTATGCCAATGGTTTCGAAGCCCCATATTTCTCCTATTTCCCTTCCTGCGATATATGTATTAATGGAATTAGTAGGATTACCGGGATACCTGTCGATATAGGTACGAGCATCGCTGATGTTAAACTTGGCCGAATAATCCATTCCGAAGACAGTCTTATCCTGCCAGCCTATAGATAGTTCCCACCCTTGAGTGCGAAGATCGCAATTGTTTGATTTCGGAGTTGCGATACCCAATGTAGAAGGTAACTCCTCCGATGGCCCTACCATATTATCAGTATAACGGACATAAGCATCGGCAGATCCTGTCAATCTATTATTGAAAAGGGACCAATCAAGTCCTGCATTCCAAGTGCGTACTTTTTCCCAAGTTAGAGCCGTATTAATCAAGCCTCCGACATAGGCAGTGCTTGGCTTAAGTCCGTTTTGTAGCCATTGGCCATTAGATTGGCCAAGGATCATGGCCCTATATGTAGGATACCAATCGGTAGTGTTCATATTGCCTAACTCACCATAAGAGAAGCGTAACTTAAGCACGCTGAATTTAGCTGCAAGACTCTCCCAAAATTCCTCTTCGGCGATATTCCATCCTACAGAAAAAGAAGGGGAAAGCTGCCAGCGATGACCTTGGCGGAAACGGGAAGTTCCGTCATAGCGAAGATTGGCCTCGAAAAGGTAACGCTCCTTATAGTTATAGTTAGCCCTTGCGAAAAACCCAACTGTAGCCCATTCGTTACGATAGCCTCCTACTTCTGGGACTTTGTCTTTACCCAATCCATCAATATTTGAAATTAGATCAAGTTCTGGAAGTTCCTCTATTTGAAGGCCATAGCCCTTGGCCCGAAAGAATTTCTGAAGCATCTCCTCGGACTGAAAGCCACCCATCAATTTTACGTTATGTCCATCACCAAACATCTGTGAATAAGTGGAATATATGTTCCAATTCATATAATCCTCCTTCGTATAATCTTGGTAAAGGCTCGTCGTGCCATGGGTATCGATTATCTTTCCACTTACATCGTGATTATAACAAGGAAGAACGGTTTCGCGAGTGTCCGAATTGTTAGTGCTGTAATTAAACTCCACATTTGTACTCCACCCCTTTATAGGTTCGAAAACCAAGGCTGCCTGATGGTATATCTTATCTGTTTGAACGGTCCTCTGCCCTCCCTGAGCAAGAAGCATAACCGGGTTCTCTGCATTATTATTGAAATAATAGCCATTCTCGTCATATACAGGAAGATTAGGCCAAGTCTGACGCCCTATCCTATCGTACATGCCACCACTGAAGTACGTAGGGCGTCCGAAATCCTGTCGCACATAACGAAGACTATAATGGAATTTAAGATAATCCGTAAGGTCTGTTCCGAACTTAACTGTAGCATTATAACGCTTTAGATTATCTGTGCCGTGGCGGAGTAATCCATTCTGATCCAAATATCCTAGGGAAGCATAATATGTACATTTGCCGCCACCGCTAATAGTTATATTATGGTCCTGAGAAAAAGAATAGGACTTGTATATCTCCGAGAACCAATCGGTATTAGCATAAGCCGAAGTGAAAGGATCTCCTGCTGGCTTTCCCCAAGTAGTACCATCCGTAGGTAGTCCGCCACGATTAGTGCCACCAGAGGCCTGGAAATCAAGCATCTGCTGCATTACCGCATCCGTAAACGATGGGGTTTGAGAGCCATTTTTAGATGCTTCATTAAAATAATTGGCAAATGTATAGGAGTCCATCATCTTCGGAAGACTGACTGGGCTACCTACTCGTAAACTATTGTTATAATTAATTATAGTCTTGCCAGCTTCTCCCGTTTTCGTAGTTATTAGTATCACCCCAAAAGGAGCGCGTGAACCATATATAGAAGAAGCGGCCGCGTCCTTTAGTACTGAAATACTCTCTATATCTTGAGGATTAACTGTATTGATATCTCCCTCCATTCCATCTATTAACACCAATGGACTTCCACTGGAGCCACTTCCGATAGTTCCGTTACCACGAATATTAATGGACATTTTCTTGTCCAATTCTCCATTGTTTACTGAAATCTGAAGTCCTGGAACCAGTCCTTGGAGAGCTTGTGTGGCATTAACAACAGGGCGTGATTCAATCTCACTTGCACTCGCAAGACCCACGGCACCTGTCATATTCAATTTCTTCTGTGTTCCGAAACCTACGACCACTACATCATTTAACATTTGAGAATCTTCCGTTAGTGTAATGTCAAGTGAACGCCCCTCTACAGCCTTTACTTTAATTGATTTATATCCAATGCAACTTATAAAAAGGGTCGCTCCACGCCTTACTGTCAAAGTGAACTTTCCATCTGTATCTGTGATGGTGCCATTACCTTTCACTCCCCGTTCCTCTACGCCTACTCCGAAAATCGGGCCTACGGCATCGCGAACCGTTCCATAAACAGTAATACTTTGAGGTGAAGAATCTTCAGCAGTTATTATCTGCTGTGAAAAGATGAATAAGGACGCGATAATAAACAACAAACCGACTAGTGGTCTTCGAAGGTCCTTACAAGAAAAATAAGCATTCACTACCATATGAAAAACAAATTATCTCATCTTGAAACTTGTTTCCCGATAGCAAAAACCATTCCCTACTATTTATTGTGACTAGTTGTCACTGATATCAAATCTGCCACCAATTCAAGTTAGTAATTGTAATATCAAGTGCTTTGGTGAGCAAAACACCTATTTTTACACACAGCTGTGATAAAAGGGTTGATAGCGCAGACTTACGATAATGATTCTAAAATAAAGAACAACTAAGTAATCATTAGTTATATGCCACCGGCACACTACTTCTTCTAAAACATTCTATCCTCGTAAATATTGCCAAATCTTTAACGCTTACTAAAAAGACTTGGTGGAAATATTAATAGCAGTCTCTATATGAGAGAGTATAGCATCCGCATCGGTAAAATCATAAATCTGATAGTCACTGTATTCTTTAACGGTTTCTAATGAATTAGTGGTGACCAGCCCCACAACATAAGCTCCAGATTTTCTTGCCGCTAAAAGACCATTAACCGAATCTTCGAATACCACGCTGTGTGACGGATCCGAATGCAAGAGTTTCATGCCCTTTAGATAACAATCAGGGTCTGGCTTTGAAGCCGCGAAGTCTTCATCTTTAAGGATGACATCGAATAAAGCCGTAATTTCAGGATGTTTTACCTTTACAAACTCCATTTTACTTTTGCTAGAACTGGTTATAATAGCTGTCTTATAGCCTTTTTCACGGACTTTTTTCACAAACTCTATTACGCCCGGGACAAAACGATACGACATCTTGCTTTCAACTTCCGTCATTCCTTTTAAAATACCGGCTCTGGCATTATCGTCTGTAGGAAAGTATTTATTTAAAATAGAGGCCATGGTGCATCCTTTTATAAGAGAACCAAATCCATTCATCCCCTTGTATTTACGTCCTACTTCATCCCAGAATATTGTGTACTCACCTTCTGTGTCTGCTATCACACCATCAAAGTCAAAAAGAAAAGCTTGCTGCATATCTATAATCTAAGTTTTACTGGACCCACACCATAGCGCGAAATCTCGCACGCAAAAATAATCAATTTTAGAGACCTACAAAATATACTAACTAAGGTCATACCTTCCATTCAAAATTTTCTTTTCCAGCACCGATTTCAAAATGCAGTTTCGCTATTCCCATATCCATTAGGGTGTATCCCACCAGCGAAAATCCCTTACTGATACGCACTTGTGGAAGGCCATTTCCTTCTTGACCCAAATACTCAATATAGAATTTTTGCTGATTTACCGCTGTGGGCGCAAGTTGAGCTGCTTCAACACCAGTTTTAAACCAAGTCGGAGTGAAGTCACTAAGGTTACTAAGCGCTTCTAAAGATTTGCTTTTATGCTGAACTCCTTGATTCTCCCCTATTCCTATCGCGATATAACATCCTATTTTTTCATCTTTTTCAAGTGAATATGTTCCATTTATCTTTCTGTAACTAACTCCCGCCCAGCAAGAATTTAGGCCAAGTTGTTGCACAAGAAGCACAAGGCGTTCACCATAATAACCAATTCTTTCATCTAAATCTGCTGATTTCTTTCCTGCCATCACAAGATAAGATGTGACCCCAGAAAATTTCCCGTATGCCATAGGGCCATTAAAAGCTTTTGGTTCATCAGTGACAAGCTGAATGTGTAGGTCACCTTCTTTATTAATCGTGTCTATTTCGCTTTTTAATTTTGCGAGCACATTTTCCGAAATCGGCTCTGTTCGATATCTTCGCACAGAATGCCTTAATTTTATAGCTTCTAATAGAGTCATAAAACAATTATTATGTAGTAAATACAGCAAAGATAATTGATTATGTTCATCTTCGTCCACAATACGAGACTTTTCGTGGATAGATAGCGAAAATGATACATTCTCCAAATACATCAGTCATTGCGAATGATCATTTAAAATAATTCATCAAGAATGTTCTTTTCATTTTTTAAAAAACGAGATAATTGTTTCTTATTAACATAATAATCGTAATACAGTTTTTTGATAGTGCTATTTTCTGATTGGGAGATAGCAACAAACAATTATTTATTCCATAGTTTTGTTGTGATAAACTTCTTGATATGTAATACAATTCATCATCCGTAACACACACCTGTTCTCACACTTCGTTTCTTTGCTAGAAAAATTAGCAGGTTTCATAGTTAGTTTATTTATTACCATCAAATATAGGTATATTTTTTTCTTCTACCTTTTATTAAAGTATACCTTTTTAGAGATACAGATATATTTAAGAATACTAAAGTGATAGGGATTGTGAAATAGAAAAAGCCTTTCTACCTTTGCACTTGACGAAGCACCAAGTACTTCGCTGATTTGTAAATAGTGCACAGTTTCAAGTAGACAGCAAGGAAGTGCGCTAGTGCGGTTATCCTTGGATGTTCAAGGATAGATTTTTTTCGAAGAAGGAGTGTTATGGTGGCCATTACTGATGAGAAAGGAATATTTTCCAAAAAGATATTTCGAGATGACGCAAGGTTATAATGTTACTTTAATACATAAATTTGAATAAAGACTGCCTATAAAGGAAACGAACCGATATCAAATACTATTAATATATGACAGAAATTAAATCAGCAAAGGAAACCATCGTCGAAGGTAAAATACGAGAGATAGTGGATGAACTCATCGCACATCACACAGAGGGTGATGATCTTCCTAAGAGGCTACTTGATATCTTATTGGACAACGATGAGATAAAGGCCATACAAGACTACGCCAATACGGTATCTATTACCCGTTTAGGCTTTAATGATCATGGCCCTGTTCACATGAAGATGGTATGCCGTAATGCTCTTAAAATGCTTCTCATCCTACACAAAGCAGGAATACAGACAAGCCTTGAAAAGGAAAATGCAGGTACCTTTACAGACAGTATCTGTGCTGTCATGATAGCTGCCCTGCTACACGATAGTGGTATGACCATAGGAAGGAAAAATCACGAATTATATTCTGGTATTATTACTTTTGGACTGATTGACAGTATTTTAAAAGAAGTACCACCTCTTGATTCCGATGTAAGAAGAAGGGTTATTATTCGCTCGCTTGCCCTCGAAGGAATAATTGGCCACATGGGAACAAATCCCATACACTCCATAGAAGCCGGCATCATTCTTATCGCAGATGGATGCGATATGACTAAGGGGCGCGCCCGCATTAACCTCGAAAGACCATCAAAGCCCGCCGAGGGAGACATTCATAAATACTCTGCCAATTCCATTGAGAAAGTGCGCATCAGCCACGGAGAAGAAAAACCTATCAAAATCGAAATTCTAATGAAGTCTGAAGTCGGATTCTTTCAAGTGGAAGAAGTGCTAATACCTAAAATCATGTCAAGTCCAGCAAAAGACTTTATCGAGCTCTATGCTGGAGTAGAAGGAGAAGAAATGAAAAGGTATAGATAGTATGACTTTAGACGAATTAATAGAAAGAGAAATACATTCTTGTGATCATTCCATGAGTAAACCTCAGATGTGGGAGAGCACAGTTAAACATCTAAATGCCCAATATAACGATGAAACCGCCCTTCGAAAGTTATTCGACAAGTATTATGCTAAAGAAAAATATCTGCCTGAAGTGTGCGATAAATTTCTTAATGACGAGCATTACAGGCAAGGGCACATACACATCTTGGCCTGCAAACCAGGAACCGAGGTCATCGGACTGCATAAGCCTGAGATGCAAAAATTTGCAAAGGAAATCGTTAGACGCGAGGATTGGCATGAATGCATTAAAGACTGGGAAGACTATGCTGGTATTTGTCCGCTTTCTCATGACGAAAGGAGCATCTGGGGGCTTTGTATTGACTATGCCAAGTGTACACTTTCGGAAAGGCTCGAGATGATGGACAGATTTGTGAAAGTTATAGATAATTGGGCTATTTGTGATACTTTCTGCTGTAATTCGGATTGGGTTAAAAAGAATAAAAATGAAGTATGGGAACATATTGGGAATTACCTTGATTCGGATCAGGAATTCACAAGAAGAGTAGCTATTGTCTTAATGATACGTCATTACCTTTCCGAGGATTATATCGACTTTACATTTAGGCGTTTAACAGAGATGAACCTTCGTGAAGGCGAACCCTACTATGTTAGGATGGGTATCGCTTGGCTTCTTGCCACTGCTCTAGCCAAATCCGAAGAAAAGACAAGGGACTTCGCATCCTCATTATCTTCACAGATCCCAAATGACATTAAAAACCTATACGTAAGAAAAGCTCGTGAAAGTTTGATTACAAAGAATGTAAAGGCACTGCGCTAAATTTTAAGGGATGTTTAACTTTATCCTTTGATTATAGAGTCCAACTCCTGAAGAAGTTGTTCAGGTACTGTGTAATTATATTTTTTAAAGATTGCTATCTCTGTAGATACTTCTTCCAATGATCGTTTTGGGGCTTCCTTTGACGCAGTGGTTTCGATTCCTCTTTTATCATCTATATCAAAATCCTCATCCACACATCCAGCATCCACCCATTTGAGATAATCTATGTACCATGCAAGGGATAATGTAAGTATATTTCTTCTCTGCTTATTTATTTCAAAGATTGCCAAGTCGCTATCAAAATCCTGCATATATAATTCCAGAGAATTAATATCATCCATCGAAAGTACGCTTATGTGTTTTGAATTGTACTTGCTCTTGATAATAGAGTCAACATCATTCTTAAGGCCATTGACTATCTTTTCAATAGTCCCATTTTCAAAGTGTTTCCGTTCAAGATAATACCGAAACTCACGCTCATTTGTATAGATATAAATATCTTCTCGAGCAGGGGCTTCAACGAACATCTCTTCATCAGTAGAGGAATGTAGCATCTCAATTTTCTCCTCTCCTTCAGCATAATCATTGATATACACCACATTACGTCCTTCTCCTTCTCCAGACATTCCACTAGGTGTATAATCAACCTCTTTACCCTCAAAATGATGACGCCATTTACGACTAGCAGACGGGAATCCAAATCTATTATACAAGCCTACATTATCAATAATGATAAGCTTATTCTTTCCATCGGCAGGACGCAAACCTCGACCGACCTGTTGCAGGAACATCGATAAAGACTTTGTCGGTCGTGCAAGTTGTATAAACTCTACATCAGGACAGTCGAATCCCTCACTGAATATATTAACATTGCATATGACGTCAATCTTACCATGTCTAAAATCATTAACCATCTTTTTTCTCTCCTCCACTGGGGTCTTTGAGTCAATAGCAACTGCGCGAACTCCTTTCTCGATATATCTGGAGCAAACATGCACATTATGCTCTCTGTTAATGGTATAGACGATTCCTTTCTTTCCTCGGGCGTATCTAAAATATGAGTCAACTATACCGGCACGAATTTCATCTCTATCAATCACATTAAGCATAGCAATATCTAAATAATCGCCATCCAATGCAAATTGAGTAATGCTATTTATACCATGCTGAATCTTTGAATTCGGTTTAATAGAATAATACTCGTAGTCACACAGCCATCCTTGTCGAATGAAGTTTAATACTGGTTGAGATGTGATTAAATCATCAAATTCCGGATGAAAACTTGCGTGATTCATTCTATAAGGAGTGGCCGTTACACCAAGTACTTTTGCTTTTGGAAATTCCATAAGAATTTTTTTATAGCTCTCAGCTTTGACGTGATGTGCTTCATCAATGATGATTATGTCAAACTCCTTATCTGACCAGTTGGAAAGTCGTCTAGTAAGTGTCGGGACTGAGCCAATCTGCACAGAATATTTTTTCTGCTCGCGATTCTTAGACACTATCAGTCCGTGGGCAAGCCCATATTTTAACCCGATATGCTCATCAATCTGATCAATAAGTTCAATTCTATGCGTAAGTACTAACACCTTTACTACAATCTTTTTCGAAGCCCCCCAATCAAATAAATCTCTGATGATAGAAACGAAAAGACGTGTCTTCCCTGTACCTGTAGGCATCTGAAACATAATACTTCGCTTTTGAATCCACATCTTATAGATTTTCTCTTTGGACTCAATCTGATATGGTCGAAGTTGTGTGTCTTTATATGGATTCAATTCTGCAAAATTGACCTTATGCTGATTGGCAAATGGTGCCAAATAATTTGCAATTAAGGTCGTGATTATCACCTCAGAGTCTTCCTGGTCACGCATTAAATCAAAAAGATCGTCATCTATTAAAATTAGAGTTGATGTAATTTGTTTACAAAATGGCTCACTTCCAATATGTTGAAAAGGCATCGAAACGTTACATACAAATGGAGTATTTATCTGTACATACCGATGCCAATTCTTATCGTAGTATAATTTCAAAAGACTGTTATTCTCAATTCGTGGCGAGTTTAAAAAGCCGTCTCTAACCAATTCAGTAATGGTTATCAGAAGAATAGCTTTATGTGGAGCTTTAAAACCTCCGGAAGTGCTTACCTTCAATTTAGAAAACTGACTTATATATGTGGCTAGTGTTGACATATTATACTACCTGCTATTATTTTAGGTTAAGTATTATTTTACATACTCTTCCAATTTTAGATATTATAGTTTTGAATCACAATTCATATTTTAAATTTGTCCCCATCTAAACAGAGCACGCGCTTAAACAGAAAATAGCAAAAACAAGTTGCCGTTCACCGCCTTGCATTTATTTCCGACCCCAGAAACAAACTCCGACATGAATGGCGAAGGCTTCTAAAGGTCATAGAGAACATAGTTGCATTTCTTCGTCCGGGAGCTACGGCAGCATCCGTTCTTTAGACGGAGATGAACATGCTCATATAGAAAGGCAGATAGAGAGTTCCTTTTTCTGATTCAACATTGTTTCCGCTTATTACTATCCTGCGATTTATCTTTTCAGCGAAAAGGCTTTGAGCCATATCCAGAGATGAATGTTTTTTGTACTCTTTACCGGATTTCACTTCTATAATGGAGATTTTATTGTCCTCGGGGAATACAAAGTCAAGTTCATGTTTGCTTTTTCTGTCATAATAGTTCAATGATATGCCATGCTTGGTCAATTCACCAGCTATATAGTTTTCGGCAAGAGCTCCTTCATTGACAAAAATATCACCGGTCAGTACCTTGGTTTGTATATTGTTGAGCATCATGGCACACATCAGCCCGATGTCAACAAAGAAGAGTTTGTACAGCCTTAGATTTTCGTGCCCAGGGAATGGCAATTCAAATGAGCCGACATTGAAAGAATAGTATGCCAGGCCTGCATCTACCAGCCATTGTGTTGGTTCTCCATATTTACGATGCGAGGCATTCTTCTCTATTGATGCGAGAATAAATCGCTTGTCTTGTTTGCTCAACTGTCCAGGAATGGCATCAAATACTGATTTTACTAGCATTTTGTCTTTCCCTGCGTATTTGGATATGTCGTTGCGATAACCGGTGAGGATGTCCTTCTGGTTAGTGATGGTTTTATTGAAATCCTCATTGGCAAGATATGTTGCCACCACTTCAGGCATGCCCCCGACAATTAGGTATTGGCGATAGCGCTCCATTATCTGCTGATGGAGGAAATCAGGCACGGGACACAGATTCTCATAGCACTCCCTCAATATACCGATGACATCTTCCCTGATGTTGCAGGCCCACAAAAATTCCTCAAAGTCAAGAGGGAACATGTCCAATTCGTGCTCGAATCCTACTGGGTAAGACGATACGTCCCCATAGTTTATGCCGAGCAATGAGCCTGATTCTATATAGTCATATTGTCCGTCCTCCACCAAGAATTTTATAGCTGTTCTTGCTTTGGGGCATGATTGTATTTCATCGAAAAATATCAGAGTGTTGCCTGGCTCCAATGGCCCGAATCCCATAGCCGACAGGTTTATAAGGATGCTTCGGGCATCAAGATTGCCATCGAATGCCTGTTTTGCCATGGGCATTTGTTCAAAGTTTACTTCTATGAAATTCTTGTAATTCTCTTTAGCGAATTGTCGAACGATAGTGGTCTTTCCAACCTGTCGTGCGCCTTTAATTAGAAGAGCTTTGTTTGCAGTGTCGTTCTTCCATTTAATTAATTCGCTGATAATCTTTCTGTTGAACATATTCTTGCAGCTTTTTACCGGTATTTTATACACAAAATTACAACTTTTTGCCAATAAAATAGCTTACCTCATACAACTTTTTGTTCTTTAGGGTCTACTTTTTGTACCAGACGCAAAAAGTAGTCGCGACTGGTACATGCGTATTAATTTCCACATGTGGCTTTATTTTCCGTCTCTCCTATTATAGCTATAATACAATTCAACTAACCACCACTTATCATCTTTCTATCTAATTAGATTATATATAATTAATCCATGTTCACGATTTTATTTATTTCTTCCGATTTTATCGTTGTAAAAACATGTCCAAGTATCCCGAAGGATACCTTGACATTCTTTCCGTCAATTCGAACATATCCCACACTAAAGACAAAGTAGTCCTTTGTAAAGACCTTTGTTTTTATAATGCTCAAAATAGACTCATCCATCCCGAACATTTTAGAAAACATCAGCATATAAGCCATATCGTCATCGTCTTCATTGTTATCTGACATTGTAGCCATGACCACTTCGACGAACTTCTCTTTGTGCTTCGATGAATTCGGGCAAGTAAGGACCATAATGAAAACTAAGGCAGAGATTACACCTAATAATGTTAAAGACACTTTCTTTTTGTGCTTTCTCTTAGTTTCTATATACTTATCAACAGCCTTCTGAAATTCTTCTTCAGCTTCATCTTCTGTAGCTCCAGAATAGGACACTTCTTCACAAATATCTTTTATATGTCCTTCAAAATGATCGCCCTTCTTTCGAAGGTGTCCATAATAACCTCTATAATACATAATTAGTAAATAAATCTTTTATGTCCAGCCTTAAATAAAGTCGAAAAGATCATTTTCTCAATAACGTTATGCCTTCTATTTCCATTGAAATAAAATCTTTATCAACAACACCACGCAAAACATCATCGAATCCATCTATGGTTATATACACGTCTGGATAGTGATATTCATATGTCCCCTTCCGAGTAACAGGAGCATATTTTGACGAAACCATTTCCACAGTCATAAACAAAGTCTCAGAGTAAAACTTAAGATCAATATTAAAAGAAGAACCATCTTGAGTAAATCCACCTCCATACCATTCTGTTCCATCGAGTGTGTTACGCAGTGATTTGCTACAATTAGTAAAAGAAAATAATAATAGAATTATAGCAAATAATTTAATTACACGATTCATATTTGATTATTAGTTAGTTATTATTTTAAAAATTGTAATCACTTTCTATTAGTCATTATACTTTATGGCTATTTAACTTTTCGATTGATTTCCTTCAGTGATATGGATATATTAGCCAATACTTTCATTATCGACCAATTAACTATTGACATAATTAGAATAACAACGCCCAAACAAAGGCCATAAAGCAAAAAACCATCAATAGAGAATCCAACACATAATAAAATTATAAAAATTATTATTCCACATACTAATTCTACCATTGCAGTATTATTTAGCGCATTTTCTGCTCCAATATTTTCTATTGAAGAATCAGATGTCGTTTGCTCGCCAATGTCTTTTATCAACTTACTGTACTTTAAGACTTCAGCATACTCTTCATCCGATACCTCAATCGGAACCTGCTTTAGTCCATAGTATTTTTGTTTTTCGACATCCCATTTCTGACAATCCACTGTCCACCTATCTGAAAAAGTCACCATTTTTTTACATATCCCAGCAGATAACAAAACTTTAGCTTTCTCTTATAAATTATACTCTTCTATGAGTTGCTTTGACTTTTCAATAAAATCCTGTACTTCCTGATTCATAATTATTGATTATTAGTTTTAAAATTTACAAAAATTCAAATTAAAAGATATTAAGAAACAAGTATCGTTTTACCATACAACATTCTATAGTATCATTTTCATCCCAACTGGGTTTTCACTCTGTTTGTTATCCTCGTTAAGACTTTCCATTAATTCGACATAATCTTCGAACGGCATATAAACTGGAACAGTTTTAGCCACATTTTTTACTGTTATATAACGATAAGTGTCAACCAAAACGAATGTTCCGTAAATCGGCAATCCATCGTAAAGAAGCTTATCCTTAATTATTACCTTAACCACATTAAAGTTTGCATCTGTACACAATGCAGAATTCTCATCTAACGTTTGCAAAACTTTAAGCGAAAGATACTCCTTAGGGACATTACTATATTTAGAATACATCCTCGTCTGAACTGAACACGAGCACAGACAAGCTAAAACCACTACAAATGTAATTATTTTACTCATAACATTTTATTTAATAAAACACGCAAAGATACTCATAAATTTTGACAATTTTTGTCAGCTCAATCCCCTTTATCCCTTCCTATTATACGCCACATTGAATTCTTTACACCTGCGATCTGTCTGGCAAAGGGCATCAAGGCTGAAGCGACCGACCTTATCGTAAATGTCCAATCCCCTGCCAAGGCTGATAATCCATCCATTATCCAGATCGATATACCTATCATGATCGGCATTAAAATCATACGAGAACTCTATACCATGCTCAGAAAGATCGTCTTTAATGTCATCAAATATGTCTATCATCTCCGGAATCTTATCCTCATCATTTTGTGTAGAAAGGTGTATAACAAGTTCCTCCGCATGTTCGGAGCATCGACGCGCACACTGTACGAACTCCATAAAATTAGCTACCTGATAAGGATGCCTTATGAATGGATCAACCACTATTATCTTACGAGCTGTCTTAAGATAATCTCCGAAAAGCGATTCATACGAAACTCCCTTTTGATTAAGCCTAATGCTTTTTACAGACGACGCGAGCTCTGGAGCAGGCTCTCTCTTGACCTTTTTTTCTATGCCAATTCTCTCGCGCTGCAACCCGTCTTCTCTTTCTCGCCCTTCGTCTTCAGCATTTAAGTTATTCAACTCTTCCAAAGTTCTGACACTGTGCTGCTGCCCATTCTGAAGAACCTGATACTCAAATCGTGCAGGTTCAGCACAGAAGGTCTCATCTATTATATAAAGTTGATCCTTAACCCTTTTTCTACATTCGGCAGCGAAATCGATAATCTCCAATGCCTCCACATCAGAATAAACCCCATCGGGATAAAGCAATTTCATCATCCCAGAAAAAGTTTTACGAATAGCTAGATGATCCCTTTCCGAAAGAGAAGCATCGAACTTAACAAACTTTTTAAGTTCTCCGGATCGATCTATCCCCCTCAATTCATGCAGTACAGCAGCGATATAATCAGTAATCAACCCATAGCCAGTACTAAAGCTGTCTTTTTTAAGCATTTTAACTTCCCATCCAGGGTTATACAAGTGGATACGATCTAAAAACGCACCTTTAATAAATGCAGTCGGTATAGATTCGAACAAATGCGAATGCTCGAGCATGTACTCCACTGTATGCTTGGTATTACCCACAAAGCTGATCGAAGCGCTAGCCTCATGTGGATTACCTCCACGGTTAAAGGATTTATTGGCCAAGTAATTCTGCATGGTATCGATTAGCACAGGATCCACCGACTTGCCTTTTTGCTGCTCGAATTCATCCCATGCCACAACATCCCAATACCCCACAAGCCCCAGAATCTCTTTATTTCCAGACATTTTCACAAATAGCCGTGCCGAAGTAACATCACCTCCACTTACTAGCACACCATAAGGCGAAAGCTCCTGAAATACATGCGACTTACCTGTTCCTTTCGGGCCAAGTTCTATGAAATTGAAATTATTCTCTATATGCGGCATCAAACGGGCCAATACGATAAACTTCTCCCTTCGATTAAGCTTTTCTGGATTAAGTCCTATAGTATGCACTAAAAAATCCATCCATTCGCCAGTAGTAAATTTAGAGCGCTGGGCGATATAATCATTAATGTTCACATTTGATATCTGGATAGGCTTAAGAGTCTGTATTTCCCAATGCATCCTTACATCTTCTCCCGGAATATACCCTATGGTTACTATGCACCACACGCCATTGCCAGAAAGGAGCTTTTCATTAGCAGTTACATAATTTGTCGCAATCGGAATACCTGCCAATCCCAAATTGGCAAACGATGCCACATAGCAGTCCATGCGCTCATTAAGACTGACCGACACCTTATCGATGACGCGATACTTCCCCGCCTCGTGAATTTTACCTTTAACTATTTCTGCATCAGCACGATTAACATAATTATTCCGTATGACACTCTTTACCTTTTCAAGGCCTTCTTCTATTATCTGTTCATTGTCGGAGGCACAATATTGGCCTAAAAGATACTCAAGCACATAAGTAGGCACTGGCAGATTTCCCTTCACTTGAAATGCCAAATCTTTTCTTACCACCTTTCCTTGAAAGGCATCCATTATCTTATCTTGAAGTGTCATATACTAAAAGTCTTGTTCGATTAGGGTTTTATCAATAACATTAGCCTTTATAATAGGGTTCAACTTATCTTCCACATCGAAAATACGAAGGGAAAGAAGTCCCCCACTTGTCGCTTTATTTAAAACTAATTCTATACTAAACACTCTATTACTTGGATAAATATCGCTACTATTTAGAACCAATTCTTTTTCTGCCGTGAGTAACTCATTTCCATCATAAACTCCGCATACAATAGTTCGTTCCCTATACTCTGAAGAAATTGGTTCCTTCTGCACGAGGTTGAATTTAAGACGACTCGATACGACGCTAAGCATAGAATCCACAAGCGTCACGCCTACTTTAGGTTTAGCACCTTCTTTTTGTATATGACTGTAAAGCACTGGGATAATCATCTCCTCAAGGGATGCTCCTCCATGAGCAAACGCATATCCCCCGCCCTCCGCGTAGAGTCTATTAGTCCCATTAGGCACAGCCACATATCTTCCATCACAAGACATAGAAGAGACATTCTCCATAGGATATTTGGAAATGCCTACAACAGGGGCACTATCACTTGTAATATAATACCTACTCTTGCGCTCATCGAAACTGTCTTCTATCTTATGTTTATCCTTCTGCTCGAAGTCCATATCGTTAAATAAAAACCCATGGTCGCTCGTGAGGAACACATTAGCCACATTACACGAGGCGTGCAGCATAGGGATAAGCTGTTTTAGTTCGTCAATGGCTTCAGCACAAGCCTGAGTGGTTTTCTGCGGATTATCATGGGAGATGGAATCAATCGTGTCGTGAAACACATAAACAAGTGGGCTTTTGAATAATTCGCGCTTTTGTGCTACAGAAAGTTTCATAAGCTCACTATAGTCTACGCACAGCGCATTGGGCTCATACTTTTTAACTTGAGCAATTCGCTTATCCATTGCACTAAGATCTTCTCCATCAACTAAAATAGCGCCAGAATTATATATAATCGAAGAATACGGCAGCAAAGTCATTTTACTATATTTGGTTTCCGTAGGAAGTATAGAAAGTGCTGGTTCTAAGTTTGCGCTATGCCTGTCTTTTCCAAGTTTAGTCATTATTTCAACTGCCACTTCATATCTAAGGGCATCGCTTATAATCACTACCCTTTTAACATTCAAGTCTTTAAGCTTTTCATTATAGAAATTCTGCTGATGAAGAATACCTTTCATACAAGCCAATTCTTCCCCACTTTCATTTACGCACCTTATCCATTCTTGATTAAAAAGATTACACTCCTTTGCATATTTTTCATCTGCAAGTTTTTTCAACGAAAGAAGGCTATCGTAAATTGACAGACTCTGATTAATTATTGAAAAACTATTTACAGCCTTACGATAATATGTATCTACGAGGTAAAATACTTCTGTGTATTTCTTTATATAATCTAATGAAGTGCGAAGAGTATATGTACCGATAGATTGGAGTTTCTCATACATAGAAAAGACACAGGACATAAACCCAATTACGGATCGTAACGCAGATTTATCGAAAAACCGAGACGTCAAGGAACGAAGTTTAGCATTAGCCTGCACGGGAGATGTGAACGCACGCTCTTCAATCATAGATTTAAGTATTAAAGAGCCAAGTGTATCGTTTACATAGGAATAATCAGCTCCAGAGCCATACCACTTTATAATATTTTCTTCCAATATTTCATCTGCCAATTTTTCTACCGACATAGAAAATTTTTCACTAAGTCCAGGGTGCTCGGTCGCATATTCGAGCAAGCTATTTAGACGCTGAAGAACAGAAGAATCACTAATTTTATATTCTTTATAATCGTCCGCAGCAGAGACCGGAAGGCCCTGTGTAATAGCATTGTATTTAAACGATTGCGCAAATCGCTTCATCGGTACAGCGGACATGATATCCATATCATATCCCGCGATATCTTTCATCTTCTCTGCGAGTGCATTTTGTACATCTGCATTTTTACATAGAAGCTTAACAAATATACTCCTTCTATCAGTCTCGGAATCAAGTCCATATAGACAGGTTAGCCGTATAATCATCTCCGACCAGTCCAAGAGTTTCGTGGCTCCCAGATAGCCGGAAAGAAGTGCTCGATTACCTATATCAACAGAGAAAATTCCCGGTTTATAAGAATCGGCGAGAAGTTTATCATATTTGGAAAGCTGAAGTTCAGAAATATGCCTTGCGATATATGGAGCGAATTCGCTACGTATCCCTCTTTGATGCATAAAAGAAATGTAGTTTTCATCACTATAGACGGCATTGGCTTTCATCTCTCCGTATAATAAAAAGGAGGTTTCGTTTTTATGCGGAGGTAAAACACCCTCGAACATGAGTACAACCTTATCTTCCTGCCAATCATGAGTAAGGTTATATTTAATTGTAAACCAATTGTCTTTAAAAACCACAAAGCGATATTCCGGCTTCCATTCTGCATTTTCGAGTTCGGCGAGTTTATCTCTTGTCCCATCGAACACGAAAAGGACTTTTAGTTGCGGATTCCTTTCGAAATATGAATATATTTTGTCTTGTATCATATATGTTGTTGCATGCTTTTCTGTAAGTTTATCCGTAGAATGCTGTTTTGTCGGACAAAACCATTATTTTCTTTACTTTGTCCGATAAAAGTGTATTCCCTCGGATAAAATCATTATTTCTTTCAATTCATCCGTGGAAAATTAGTTCCTTCGGATGAAATTGTCATTTCTAACATAATGTTTGTTATGCGAGCCATATCTTTTTATTTAAAATCAAACATTTATATTTTCTATTCTATTCCCAAAGCTCAAGAATATTTATAATATAGTTTCAGTCATAATGGGATTACTTATCCTTTTCATTTCAGTTTGGCGAGGATATCACCGAAAAGGGCGTGGTTCACGACTACGCCGTCATCGAGGTCAAAGTTAATGCGTCTTTCCGCCACATCGTGCAATCTGTCATGATATTCCCTACACTCTTCAAGTGCACCCTCCATTCTTTTAAGTTCTTTTCTTTCTTGTGAAGAAAGATCAGCTTCGTGTTCTTTTTCTTTTGATATACAGCCTTGAAGATATTCCATATAAGGAAGAAGATACTTCGTGCGTACTTTTTCTGCTGTGTATGGGTTCATACGGTGCATATACACAATAACTTGAAAAGCACCTTTTTTCGAGGCGAAAAGCCAATAGATCGGTCTGTTCTGATACATCTTCTTATGGTCTTTCCAGAAGTCTTTTACAAGATAGTCTTCTATATTCCTCCCAAGGCACTGGTCCACATAATTTAGATTCTGTGTAAGCGTTTCTGCGCCGAAAAGAGTAATGATAAAGTTTACTATTTTCTGCCGAGCATTATCGTCCTCGAATGGATTCTGTGAACTCATTAAAGGGATGATACCATCATCATCCATGCGAAAGTCCTCTCCACCTACTTTATAGGAGCTTATTTCTTCATCTTTAGGATAATAGGCTATGTTAAGCCCTGGTTTATCCAGTCTATACCGCCCCATATAACATCCTATAGCATAACTAATAAGCTGCTTGATAAGCACATCGTCGTGCCAGATGATGCTATTATTCTCAATGGATATCTCGCCCTGCTGAAGAATAGTGATTTCATCAAGAGGCACATCTGGCTTTAATTCATCTTGAAGTCCATAGATGTCGATAAACTGCCTATTCAACTCTTCTTCATTAGAATGAAGCTGCATGAACTGTCCCTCCCAGAACTGTTTATATTCATCTACAAGACTTTCGATGCTCTGCGCTGTGCCTTTTAATGCCAATTCCCCTTCGCCCCTTCGTTTCTTCCAGAGCCGGACCAATTCGTTCTCCCTAAAATCCCACGACGTCTCATGCGCATCCCAATCCTGCTTTGAGATGGAGATGTTGGATTTGGATAATAGATTTACATCATCAGTACTATATATTTTAGGAAGAGATAACATGTCTCCTACCAATACATTAAGCGTTGGATTCAACATTTTTAAAATATATAAAGCTACTTTTGAATTTAAAAAAGCAAGGTCGGCATACAGATCATTAGAAAATAATCCAGAACCACCACCTCCAAATATACTATGATTCATATATCTAAATGCTGGTTCCTTTGAGGATATTGAACTCCAAGTCAATCCTTCTTTAAAATAAAATCTTGTATTTTGTGGTCTTGATTTAATCTTTCCATCATTACCTCTTAGATTTCTAAGAATAATGCCGTCGTTTTCCCAGTTAACAATATTTATTAAAAGACCATACCATTTTCTTGAACCACCACCTTTACAATACGGATACCATGTATAATTAAAACAATCATTCGTGCTATGACATTTAAATCCTATATTATTATAATTTACCTCTGTCCAAATTCTTACAAATCTATCATTATCACATGTATCAAGACCTTTTACAGCATTACAAGTATCTTTTAATGATGGACCTTCAAGTGCCCCAATCATTTTTTCACTCACCCAGTACCCGATCGGGCTACCAGGAATTTTCGTGAAATTACTCTGCAATACATGCGGATACCGATTAGCTCCTGATAAAAACATAGTTTGCTTAGCAGCACAATTCTTTCCATCGACAAGTCTATAGTAGATGCCAGAAGTTTCTTTTGTGGGAATGCACTTAGTAATCACAAAAGCCGTGTTTTGCACCACATCTCCACTTAACTCATCAAAAGTTCGTGGCCCAAGATGCAACATATTATCTATACGAAGAGTATCGATAATATGACTTCTTAATTTTTCAAAAGAAGATAGGAACATCCAACTCTGCATGTTTATCATTCCATATTTACCATTTTCAACAAGTAGGTTTTCGGATAACAACATAAAGGTGGAAAATAAGTCCGTCTTCCCTTCTTTATAATTGGCCTCCACATACTTGCTAAGTTCAGGATTCATATTTCCACTTCCCATATAAGGCGGATTGGCCACCACTGCAGTATATTTGTCTGTGAGTGCGATTATAAGATGCATAGATGGTAGTAGCGGTCTTACTTCCGAAGGAACTATCTGCGCAGAATCCCAGAATGCGGTATTGGCCTTAATCGCACACAGGGTAGAATCCGAAAAGTTAAAGCGCATAATAGAGCCTAAGTTATCTGCCTGCCCTAAAAGAGAAAGTGCATCAAAAGTCTCTTTAAGAACTACAAGATCAGCATTACGGAAAAATTCCCTAATTAAAGTTTTTATCTGAATGTCAGAACATTGTCTAACTATTGGCTCTGGCATAGTTAGAATACGAGGCATCACGCGTGCATCGAGAAAAGATGATTCCTTATGTGCAGCCTTCATAAGAAGTGCAAAGGAAGAAAGCTGAGCAGCACGAGTATCGATATCTATCCCGAGCAGGTTCTTTCTAAAAATGTTTTCTATCGCCATGCGAGGTGAATAAAACTCCTCCATGTACATATCGTAAAGCAGGTCAAAGCCCTCGTTTAGAATATGTCCTGAACTACAAGCGGGATCGAGCAAAGTGTACTCGGTGATCTCGTCCACCTTTAAGTACGAACCTTCAGACGCAGTGTCTTCGCCGTCCACAAGGTATGTCATTTTAGAGCGAATCGACGAAGAAGGGTTATTATCCAGATAGATGCGTCCTATGGTATTCTGCACCATGTACTTCACTATCCAGTTCGGGGTAAATATCTGAGTGGCAGCAGGTATATCGTCACTTTGAGCCTTCGCACCTTTCTTGAAGCCGGCAAATACCTCGTCCTTTTTCTCGGAGATATAGAACTGGTAAAGCCAGCCGATGAGTTCCGAACGGGTGTAGTCTTCATCGCTGATATACGAGGTACTATTTAATAAATCTATAAAACCACCTCGTGCGAGGATATGGTCTGGGAGCAAAAGAGCTATGTATTTCTCGATACCGCCGAAGCAGTTATATATCACCGCGTTTTTTTCACAGAACACTTTAATAAGAAAACGGAATTGTTCTTCTGTCTTTGTAGGGTCCTTAAGAAGGTCGTTGAGTTTTTCGCGTTCATCCTCATTAAGCGGAAGTGTAAGCATTCCAGATCTTGCTTTGGAGACGATTAGGGGGATTCTCGATTGGCAGTCCACATATTCCATTACTGGTTCGATGAAATGGTTTTTCTGCATTATACGTATAGCCACTAATCTATTGAACCATGTGTATGCCGCTTCTTCACATACGTGTTTTATCCCATGAAGACTTATTTTATAGCGAAGCTGCATCCAGCCTTCAAAGAAGTCTTTATCGTCTATGACTTTGCCTAAAAAGTTAACACCGCCTGCGACGCTTTTAACTTCTCCATTAATATTTATTATACCCCCTTTTAGAAATTCAGGTGCTTGCGCGACAAGATTACCCTGCGCATCGAAACCGAGAGCATTTAGTCGTTCAATAACCCCTCGTTTAAGGATATTGCGCGAGTTTATCGCAAATGTCTTTAATGGTGCTGTGTTCATGGCTTATGACACTATTATTTCATCGTTTTGATTAAGTTCAAGAGTAAGTTTTTCTCTAATAGCAGAAATATAACTCTCGATTTCTGAGATCTCTGTGATTCTTCGTGCCTTACAGAGGTCTTTTGGACTAAGATATGCTATCTTTTTCGGCTTTGGCTTAGATGGTGGAACTCCATTGTCTGGCTGTGTATCTGTCGTAGGCTTAGAAGGGATACGAGCATTTATCCACGCCAAGCAGTTCTTCCGAAATTCATCTGTATTGGCATGGCTTTGAAGTGCATAAAGATTAGTAGTAGAGCACTTTGCATCTATACTGCTTTGATATTGCGTCTTATCGAAAGATACTCCCACCGATGCAGCATAGGAGGCGAGTTCATCGAGGGTTTCTGCGTATGAAGTGCGGATCTTCTCCTCTAATTCATTTTTAATTTGAGCAAGCTTTACTTTTAAAACTTCCACTCTTTTCTTATACTTAGGAAGATCGTTAATAGGATCTGTTTCTGTAAAAATCTGCTGCAAGTCAGTCACTAACTGCTTCCCTTCGTCGTCTTTTATAAACGCAAAATTCTCTTTGTTACTATCGGCATAATTATAAAACTCAGAAAATGCATTCATTTGTGGACCACGAGCGAATTGAATGATATTCTTACACCTATCCATCATCGCCTTCCCCACTTCTTTTTCTGAAACTATCCGCTGGAAGAAAACCTGGGGGTCACGCTCAGAAAGCCAGTCATTTTGAACTTTGTGCACAGTGCTTTCAAGTTTATTAGATAAAGAATCCACATGATGTAAACGTAAGTCTGCCACTATCTTAGGATACTCCGCAACTATTTTTCTTAGATTAGAATTGGCATCGTCATCGTGACAATAATTAAATAATTCTAAACTATCAGTAGGAAAATCCTTAGAATACTCATTAAAGATTTCTCGCCATGCAATAGTAAAATCCTGAACAAGTATAGGGCTTATCTGGTTAGAAGAAGTAATAGTAAAACTGTTCCTGTCTTTAAGGATATTTTCAGCTATAAAAGATTTCTGCAGATGTGGATTACCCTTATAAGAATAAGCCCTTTTTTGACGGCGAACGAGTTCATTTACAAAGTAAGTAGTAGCTATCTCACTCCACCCATAAGGAGGCTTATTGAAATTATCAACTACATCTCCGAGAACCTTCTCTGAAGCACACCTGTTAAGGTAATCCTCGATTTCCTGCTCTGGACGAGTAAGTGGATTCAATGGTCCATATTCGCCACTTTGTATAGGGCGAAGGATAGACGACCTAAGAGATGAATAATCCTTAGGCACCACTTCATTTACTACATATCCAGCCATAGGATATACTCCCACATAATGCTGCTCGAGAGCTACTTTATAGCGCTCATTTCCCTTTTTCGATGCTAAGATACTGTCATCCAGACGAGAATTTCCCGAAATGACGGGGCAAGTATCGAGCAATTTACAGAACTCTGGGTAGATACTTTCTTTTAAAAGTTCGGCTGCTCTAGCACGGAAGACATCATTGGTTTTAGATCTTTGGTCAGACGAATTAGAAGCATAAGCGTTTAGATAAACCTGCACTTTGCAGTACCAGAAGAAGTCGTTTCGCAACTTGGAGTTCGACTTATATTCTTCTACTATATAATACACTAGTTTCTTAGGCTCGTTTTGAAGAATAAAAGCTTCAATATTGGGCTGAGACGCAGCCTCGGTTCTGAATTCTACCAAAAGAGGCGCGTTCGGTCCCCCGATGATGTATCTATCATTTATGGATATACCTAAATTAAAAGTGCTTCCGTTAAATGTCACTTTATTATTGAATGTAATATACTTTCCTAATATACCTTTCAAAGAATCTGATATAGCGTTATTATTAGGACTTTGGCTATTGATAAGCTGATTAACTTCAGATTCTTCTTCCGAAAGGAAACAATACACCTCCGCTTTTCCATCTCGCCTCTGGGTGCGCACTATGCTGCTTTTCTCAAGATAATTTAGTGCCTTAACAATCCTTTCCTTAAGTTCAAGCTTATTTTGATCGACTTCTGTCATCATAAGAGTGACTATATTATCAAGTGTAGCTGGAAAAAGAAGCTTATTATTATCACTGATATTACAGAGCATAAACAGAAGATTTACTACCCTCTGACCAAATGCTTTATCCTCGTATGAAACAATGACGGAATTGGCATTTCTAATAGCTTTTTGGCCCTCATTTTTAAGACCGGCCTCGAACATAGTTGTATAAAGCATATCAAAGGATATAAGGCTTCCAATCTGTTCATTTCTATGGATTTGTGCTGTCTTGTGTGTGATTTTTAGAACTGAGCGTTCATTACCTTTCGATTCCGTATCTATATAAGCGAGCTTCACAAAGGCATCAAACACATTCATTATCAATTGAAATTGATACGGCACGAATGGGTAGAAATTTATAAAGTCATTCTTGGATGCATATTTGCGATACCCGGTCGGAAGATTGAATTGAGACTCTATAGCAGGGCGATTGGCATCGTAAAACTTTCCAAGCTCAGATAATCCATCTTCGTTTTTTTCAAGAATGCGCTTTTGGGTGATATACTCCGTGTTTGTTCCTTGAAGAGATACACGAGTTTGGAAGCGTCCAAGAATTTTGCCATATTGGTCCGAAGTGCTTGTAATACTGCATGTGTCAAGTACTTCAGAAAGATCCTGCTGCGCAGTACATCCCACCCATACCTTCTTGTTGCAATCTTTCGCTATAGTAGTTACAATCTGTTGAAGTTGAAGAAGAAGCTGCTGGCGAGAGCCTATGAATTGGCTTACCTCATCTATAAAGAAAATAAGACGATAGTTATCCCCCTTAAACTCTACATACCTTTTCAACTCTTCGCTAAGACGCTCTGGAGTAGCATCAAGTGAATCCTTTGCAATTTTAGGGCGCATAACATCAATAGAAAAATCTGCCACCTGTGCTGCCTTTTCCATGACATAGTCTAACTCTGTAATGGCAAGGGACTCTGCATCTTTTTCCCAATCAAAACCATCTTCAGCAATAGCCTCCTTAAATTCATCGTACTTTCCTTTTTCTTTAAGTGGCTTCTCCAAATACTGCGCAAGCGAAATATTAAATTTGTTAAAGCCACGTAAGCCATTGAATTCTTCCCAAAGAGCCTTGGCAAATGTGGTCTTGTTGTCGGTATTGTTTCCTATCTTGTCTCCTATATTGAAGAGTATGGTGTCAATTTCTGCTTTTTTAATCCAATCGGCTAAGTCCATAAAATCTGCCAATGTCGGCTCAAGTTTACTCTTCGGATTCAGAAGAGGGTCGAATTCATCCTTAACAGACTCAATCATACGATCAAGTGCCTGATCACGGTGCTGTTTCGTAAGACAGAAATTCAGATATTTTAAAAAGTGCGATTTTCCTGAACCATAGTAACCACTAATCCAGATTCCACAGTGATCATACTTCCTATTCCGCACATCGTTCATAACATTGTATAAACCATTAAGAATTTCATCTGTGAAAACATATTCCTCTATTTCGACCCGTACTGTCTGTGCATTATTATCGGTAACGGATACCGCAGGGTTTAGCGGACGGTTAATATCATGTTTATAAAAATGTTCTATTGTCATGGCTATTCGTTCATTAATACTATTGCTCTATATGTGTGATTGTCTTCAAGTTCAGAAAAAAGCCTATACGAGGCACCATCCTTTTCGCCGGGGTAGAAGAGAATTATTTTATATCTACCAGAGTTGTTATACTGCTCGTACTTATTTAAGAATGTGCTTGTTCTAAGGTATGGATATATATTTCCTATGCCATAGACGAACACGTAAGGGCGGATGTATTCATCAACCTTACTTACATGCTGCATTATACGCTCATGTATATACCTCATAAATTCGTCACTATTGGCCTGCAAAAGAAGAGCACGAGTTACTTCATCTGGTTTACTAGCGTCTTTTTCCAATATGTATTTCAAATAAGAAGGATGTTTTCCAAATGCTTTTCCATCCATAAAATGGCAGAACTCTTCGAAAATATCAAGAGTAAGCACATCTACATTATTAACTGGGCGCTTTATATTCTCCTTTATAGACTTTATCTGCTTGCGCATCTCATATTCTTTTTCGGCGTCGTAGAGATAAACAAAAAAATTATAAAAAAGATCACCATTTTCGGTATCTTGGAACTGCTTGCTGCATAACTTTTCATAAAGTTGTTCCACTGTCATGGGTATCATAGGCTGCTTTGATTTTTTCTATTCTGTACTTAGGGATAAAACATGCTTGGAGAAACCATATCTCTTTTGCGAATAGGCTCAACTCTTCATCTGTAAGGCTCGGAGGGGCCAATTCCTTAGTGTGAGAATCCATTAGTCCAGCCTGTTTAAGAATGGTAATATATGTGCTTGCTATTTTTTTTCGTGTTTGTTCTGTCCAAGTGTCCACAAACTCGTCTTTCGATGCTATTTCATTAAGACGCATCAGTACATCATTTGAAGTAAGGACCCTATCCACGGAATTATATTTAGGAATGGCAAGATTTAATTGAAAATCAAGAAGAAGCGGATAGGTCTTCAGCAGAACCATAAAAAGAGATAATCGCTGCTGCTCTTCAGATTCTATTAAAAATTCCGCCCAAAATGATTTAGTCATGATGCGATAGCGCTTCACGAGTTCTATACTAACTCTTGAGCGAGCGGAGACGGATTGTATTTTTAAAAGTTCAGGATTATCCCTTAATTCCTTTACAGACTCAGGGCTATCTTCTTTAAGTAGACGCGAAACCACTACTATCGTCTCGCTGAGCATCATGGATGCCGCGGTAAACGATGCGCCGTATGGGCTATTACGAGTCATTAGTTCTCTGCTTTTATGTTATGCAGAGTTTTCTTTCACTTTTGATGCATTCGCCTTTCCTGTTATACTATAGGTCTATACAAAGGTCTCTCTCCTAACTTCTAATTTAGTACTTGACCTTAAAACGACAACACACGCGAAAGGCGCGGCTCCCTACGCTATGTCATAAAGGCTCTGCAAAGCACGAACAAATAGCGGCAGAAAACCACGCCCAAGGGACGCGGTTTTCTTCTACCGTATTGTTCTAAAAAATTTGCAGATTCTTATGACTCCGGTAAAAGAAAACTCAAATCAGTTTCTTAATATGTCTGCCTAAGTATTAAAAGTGCCCACTTTACAGCATTGAACAGCACCATATTCAATGGTTCTCTCAACACTTAGACATTAGTCACAAATATAATCATTATTTTCCAGATGTCGAGTTTATATTTACTCGATGTCATTTATTTCCAATCATCATAGTGTATTTCCACATATACAGACCACTAAATAATTGACACGCTCTCAATTAGAAATTAAAAGAGCGAGTAGCCTATAACTTACTACTCGCTCTTTATCAAATATATTTTATTAAAAACTACATATTCTTTATTGCCTCACTAATTGTACCTGTATAATGCAAAATTCGATTAGGAATCAACTCCATCATTTTTCATCCTCTTTATGGCTATTTACAATACCTTGTTTAAAACCTTTAGTTAGACCTTTTGCAAAACTACTTTCTGATCCTCTAAGTATTTTTATCTTTCATTCTGAGCGAAGTTAGCGAGCAAGTAGTTTGTTTATTTCGCTTTCGGACATCCCTGTAT